>Ga0153987_1000007_pt1 | contig 86219 bp, 80 predicted proteins | sample TSNC071MetaG_FD_102279 | JGI IMG/M metagenome (GOLD analysis project Ga0153987, IMG submission 102279) | Attine ant fungus gardens microbial communities from North Carolina, USA - TSNC071 MetaG | ecosystem: Host-associated > Fungi > Mycelium > Unclassified | place: USA: North Carolina, William B...
AATAATATTAATTTTGAAAAATATAATAAATATAGTAAGAAACAGATTTATCAACTAATTAAAGATTATTGACCAAATTGAGTAACTCCTCATACTTTCAGAAGATCTTTTTGTACTAATTTAATTCGTAAGGGGGCAAACATCAAGATTGTAAGCATGATTATGGGTCATTCAAAAATAGAAACCACAGCTCGATATTTACACTTTACGAGCAGTGATATCATTAAGGAATTAGAAAATCACTTCGACTAGAAAAAAATCAACATCAACTGCTGATTTTTTTCTTACATTTTCTCTTTAATTTCTTGATTAATTAGTAAATAAAACTCGTCACAAGAAACAGTAATCTGCTCTTCACTATTATATTTTCGATAAGTGATAGTATTATCTGAAATCTCTTTTTTTCCTAAAACTAATTGATAAGGAATTTTATGAATTTGAGCATCGCGAATTTTATAACTTAATCTTTCATCACGATTATCTAAATGCGTACGAATATAATCAGTTTTTAAATTCTTTTGAATTCTTTTAGCATACTTTTCACTTTCCTCGTCACCAACAGGAATAATTTCGATTTGAATTGGCGCTAATCAAAGTGGTAGGTTGCCTTTTGTTTGTTCTAATAAAGTAGCAATGAAACGCTCATAAGTTCCAATCAAACCACGGTGAATCATGATAGGGCGACTCAAACCACCATTATCATCAACATAAGTTAAATCAAATTTTTGTGGCAACAAAAAGTCTAATTGAATGGTGGCAATCGTAATTTCGTGACTTTGTGCAGTTTTAGCTTGGATATCCAATTTGGGTCCATAAAAAGCTGCCTCACCAACCATTTTTTTATAATTCAAGTTTAAGTCTTTCAAAACTTTTTCCAACTCTGCTTCAGCTTTATTTCACATTTGGTCATCTTGGAAATATTTTTCCTTGTCTTCTGGATCACGAACTGAAAAACTTAAATAATCAATTTTAATCTTAAAAGTTTTTAAAACTTCCTCAATCAACCTATAAATTGATTTAAATTCGGACTCAATTTGATCGGGACGAACAAAAATGTGAGAATCGGTTAATTCCATTGCTCTAACCCGTTCTAAACCCGTTAAAGAACCACTAGATTCATAACGATGTTGTAAGGCATGTTCAGAATAACGCAAAGGCAATTCACGATAAGAACGTTGTTTTTGGCGGTAAACAGCAATGTGGTGAGGACAAGACATCGGTTTTAAAATAAACTCTTCATTTCCCGCTTTAAAAGGTTGAAACATATCTTCATTATAATGACTCAAATGTCCACTAATTCTATAAAGATCTAATGTTCCGATGACGGGAGTTTCAATTGGCACATAGTCATATTCTCATTCTTTTTCTTTAAGGTAAGTTTTAATTTGTTCTTTTAGAGCAACTCCATTTGGTAATCAGATTGGTAAACCTTGACCAATCAATTGGTCAAAATGAAAAATTTCTAACTGTTTATTAATCGAACGGTGGTCTGATAAACGACGTTCTTCAAGGATTAATTGTTTCTTTTCCAATTGGTCAAGAGAAACTCCAGCCAATCCATGCAATCTTTGTAGCATAACATTACTAGCATCGTTTAGTCAATACGAACCAGAAAGATCTAATAACTTAATTTTTTTCACTAATTTCTCCTCTACACAAACTGGTTCAGAAAAAATAAAGTTTTCTTTATTAATTGTAGTTAAAATTGCATAACCTCTTTCGCTAATTGCCTTATTTGCTAAATGAAGTTGATAAGTATTTAAATTCAAATCACTTGAAACAGTAATTTTTTTATTTTGAATGACTAACCTTTGATTGGTTAATTCATCAAGCTTATTTTGAATGAATGGTAATCGATCACGTTTAATGGTTTCTTTGTCTAAAAAAGTTGTACTGAATTCATATTCATCTTGATTATAAAATTCCTCAGCAATTTTAATATCTGGAAAATTTTGAACCAAACTATAAGCAGTAATTGCTGCAGCAGTAGTGGAAACAAAAAAATCAAGAAGTGATTCTTTGCTATCTTTAGTAGTTATTAACTCGATTTTGCAGTCTTGTTCAACAATGAAATCACTAGCAACTTTTTGTTGATTATTAATTAAGGCACCAATAGTATTTTTTTTCAAAGAAGTAGCTATTTGACCAGCAATTTCTTTTACTGATAAAGGTTTATCAAACTCCCTAATACTTTCATCTAATAAAGTAATTTTCATATCTTTCCTCCAATAAACTCACCTAAATCTCAAAAATTAATTCACTAAATTCTACTCCCTAGAAAAGTGATTATTCAAATCAACACTTGCTTATAAACCCGAGATTATTTAACTTAATCAGTATTATTATAATCAAAAAAACAGTACTTGTTAACTAAGGAAAACTGACTTATTAAATTAAGAAATAGACAATAAAAAAATCACCACAAGTGATGATTTCTAATTTATTAAATTAAGCAACAACTAATTCGGTAATATCAGTGTTTCGAACAACTAGAATCGTGCTGCCTGGTTTTGCTCCTCAAGTTTTAGCAATTGATGATAATGCCTTTTCGTTCAATTGGTCTAAATCATCAACCTTGTTCATAAAAATTGATGATCAAGCACCAAAAGCGGTCCATAACCTTTCTGAAGTTGAAACTCCTAGAATAGCTACATTAGGACGAAATTTAGAAACAGTTTTTAACAATTCTCCTGTTTTTGAAAGAGTAATCGCATATTCATATTTTCCATCATGAGCCATTTCTGATAACTTAGCAGCAATATCTGCACGCGGACCTTTAGTGGTATTACGAGCATGTTCAATTAACTTTTTATAATAGGTCTTATCATAAAATTCGACTTCAGCACGACGATCAATGGTTGCCATTGTGTTAACAGTAATGAAAGGATAGTCTCCTGCAGCGGTTTCTCCAGAAAGCATTGTAGCATCAGCTCCTCAATCAACAGCACAATAAACATCAGTTACTTCTGCACGCGTTGGGGCAGGGTTATTTGTCATGCTATCTAACATTTGGGTAGCCACAATTACTGGTTTTCCCACTTCACGGCATTTTCTAATAATCACTTTTTCTCAATAAGGTACGTCATAATAAGGAATTTCTAACCCTAAATCACCACGAGCAACCATGATTCCATCAGCAGCAGCAATGATTGCATCGATATTATTGATTCCCACTTGTGATTCAATTTTGGCAAAAATTTGAATATCTTCCTGATTGTTTTCTTTGAAAATATCACGGATTTCTTTAATGTTATCCGCACTATTAACAAAAGAAGCAGCCACATAATCTACTTTTTGTTCACAACCATACTTTAAATCCGCTCTATCTTTTTCAGCTAAGAACGGCATCGAAAAATCAACTCCAGGCAAATTTACTCGCTTATTAGTTTTAACAACATAAGGGTTGAAAGCTTTACATTCCACAACCCCTGGTTTAACTGTTTCAACAGTCATTTCTAACTTACCATCATCAATTAAAACAACATCACCTTCTTTAAGATCTTGTGACATGTCATAAGCAACAGTCATTTCTCCTTGACCACATTCCTTATTTAAATAACTATCTTGGTCAGTATAAATGGTAATTTTTTGACCAGCACTCACTTCTTGCTTTCCATCTTTAAACTTACCAACCCGGATTTCTGGTCCTTTTGTATCAAGCATAATTGAAATCGGCTGATTCAATTTTTCGCGAATCTCTTTGGTTGAAGCAATTCTTGCACCATGTTCATCATATGAACCATGAGAAAAATTTAAACGAACAGTATTCATTCCATTTTCATAAAGTTTTTGAATGTCTTCAGTATTATGAGTAGCAGGACCAATAGTAGTAACAATTTTTGTTCTTTTTACTCTTTTTGATAATTCAGATTTAGTCATCTTTGTCTCCTTTTTTCATTTCCAACTCTAATTGTATATTTAAATCAAAGAAAGATAAATATACCCATAAATAATTAACTTAGAAAAAGCGGTTCAATTCACGAACCCTTGCAATTTCCTTAGTTTTGTCTTTTCTTGGCATATTTAAAGTAGAATTAATATCCCGGGCAACCAACTTATTATCTTCTAACCCAATAAACAAACCTCCATGTCCACTTACTAATTGTTCAACAGCAAACACGCCACAATTAACCCCCAAAATTCGGTCAGCAGCACTTGGTTTCCCACCTCTTTGGACATGACCAAGAACAGTTGCTCGAGTTACATATCCTGATGCAGCTTCAATATCCTTAGCTAATTGTTCAGAACTGAAGTCATACATTTTTTCACTAACCAAAACAATAACACTACGCTTTTCCTGATCGTGTAAAGTCTTTACTTGAGCACAAATTTCTTCTTTAGATAATTTTGATTCTGGAATCGAAAAGACATCAGCACCAGTAGCAACTGCTGCAGACAAGGGCAAATCACCACATCCATTACCCATAATTTCTATCACTGCAGCACGGTTATGAGATTCCATCGTATCACGAATCTTATCAATTGATTCGATTACTGTGTTTAAAGCAGTATCAAACCCAATTGTATAATCAGATGAAACAATATCATTATCAATTGTTCCTGGTAAACCAACACAATTAATTCCCATTTCAGTCAATTTTTGAGCACCCATGTAACTACCATCACCTCCGATAACTACCAGAGCTTCAATGCCTTCTTTATGCAAGTTTTCAACTGCAACTTGGCGAACTTTTTCTTCTTTAAATTCAGGTAAACGTGCTGATCCAATCGCAGTTCCTCCCTTATTTAAAATACTAGTAGCAAATTCAGGCGTGACTTTTTTAAAATTATTTTCAACCAATCCTTTATAACCATCAAGAACAACATAGGTTTCAACTCCATGAACCGAAGCTTGACGAATCACTCCCGAAATAGCAGCATTCATCCCAGGTGCGTCACCTCCTGATGTTAAAACTCCAATTTTTTTAATCATATAAAATTCCTTTCTTGTTAATCAATTATTAAAATTAATGCTTTTATACGTAAGATTACGCCCTAATTATAGCGTTTTTCCCGAAGTTTAAAATTAAGAACTATGCTTTTACTTCTTTTTAGTAAAATACTTAGCAAACAAACTCTCAAAATTACGTTTATATAAACCGATTAAAGAAATTGTAAATCAAACTCCAAATTGAATTAACATATTAACATTCAAAGTATCACGACCAGCTAAACCAGTAAATTTAAGAATTTTAACAATGTTTAAGAAAAACCAGATGTAGAACTGTTGACTCATGTTAGTTAACTGCATTACGTACCCAACTGTATTCATCCCACTTGAAATTCCATCTAAAACTTGTAAAGTCTGTCCATTAACCCCAGTACCACCATGAACATATTGATTATTACTTTTACCAAATAAATCAGTAGCAGCTGGAGAAAGCGCTCAATATCACATCATGATTACAAAGAAGGTAATCAGCACAATTAATAAATAAAAGGCTAAGTTTCAATTTAAAGAATGAGTTTTTTGTTTTTTGTTTCCCAAACCAACAATTTCAAACAGATATCAACCGACTGAAGCGCCGACAATTAAGATAATGTTCATGAAAAAGTCTCCAACATAACCAACTGACAAAGCAAACAAACCAAAGAAAACAGCATTGATTAATCCTCAAAAGTATTGTGAAGCGCGATTATAAGCAATCATTGCTACAGCCAACACCCCCGTAAAAGCGGCCAATCCATTTAGCGAATAAAGGACAGCAACAGCAATTGCTGAACTCTCATTTTGACCAAATACTGATCCAGCCACCAACACTCTATCATATTGTTGTAAGGGTAAAAATCGTGATTCACCACTTTTAGCAGTGACCGAAACAAAGTTAAAAACCAAGACGATTACAATTCCCAGTACCAAAAATCACTGGAACTTCTTGGGTAATTCTTTTAAATCTTTAAAAACATCTCTTGCTCCTAAAAAATTCTTGAATTTAGTTTTCATAAATTCTTGTTCAATCGTTCTATTTGACATTATTTTTCCCTCCTTCAACAGGATAATTTTTTAGATGTAAAGCGCTTTGCAAGGCAATCTCAACCATTTGATTAAAACTGTTTTCCCTCTCACTAGCACTAAGTTCTTCATGACTAACAAAACTATCACTAATTGTTAATAAAGCCCCGGCCTGTTTTTTAGTAATTAAAGCCGTGGCAAACAAAGCATAAGATTCCATTTCAACCACACTGTAGTTGTTTTGTTTTGCAACTCCCAGAACATCAAACCCTTCAGGATTGTAAAATACATCAGAACAATGAGCAAGTCCAGTTTTTAACTTCACTCCCATTGTTGCTGCAGTTTGATTTAGCACATCATAAATATATGGAGAAGGGTGCACAACTCTTTTGTTAGACCCTCCAATTGATTTAAGAAAATCATTATCACCATGAGTTTCTTTGATATTAAAAACGTCAAAGATTTTTAAATCTTCTTGATAACTTCCAGCACTTCCAATTCTAATAATTGTTTCCACATCATAAAATTTAAATAACTCATAAGCATATATCCCCATGCTAGGCACACCCATCCCGTGCGAACCAATAGTTAACTGCATCCCTTGATACGTTCCTGTGTACATGAGCATATTTCTGACTTCACTTACCAATTTTGGATTAGTAAGATAAGTCAAGGCAATCTTTTTTGCTCGTAAAGGATCACCTGCTAAAAGGACAACTTTCGCTACCTCTTCTTTTTTAGCACCAATATGTACTGTCATTTTTTCCTCCCTGTGTCTTTTTGATATAAATATCAATTACAATTAGATTATATAGGTTAAATAAGGAGGAAAAGATGGGCTTTGATAAAAAAAAATTGCTTTATCAAGAATGGAAAAACAATCCCGAACTTGATGAAGAGATGAGAGAAATTCTTTCATCAGCTACCCCAACAGAATTGAGTAATGCCTTTAATTTAGAGTTAGAATTTGGAACAGCAGGAATCCGAGGAATCATGGGAGCAGGACCAGGAAGATTCAATGTTTATACCATTAAAAAAGTTACCCGTGGTTATGCGCAATTGTTAAAAGAAAAATATCCCAATCAACTTAGTCAAGGAGTGGTCGTTGGTCATGATTCGCGTCACAATTCTACAAAGTTTGCCCAGTTGACTGCTGAAGTTTTAACAAGTGAAGGAATTAAAGTTTATTTATTTAAAAAAAACCAGATGCAACCCACTCCTGTAGTTTCTTTTGCCACTAGAAAATTAAAAGCATTGGGAGGAATTGTTATTACTGCTTCACACAACCCTGCTGAATATAATGGTTATAAAATTTATGATTCAACAGGATGTCAATTGATGCCTCAAGATACTGATATTATCAGTCAAGAAATTAGTAAAATTGATGATATTTTAATTTGAAATTTCCAACCTCAAAAAAAATTAATCAGTAAAGTACCTCATAAAGTAATTCGTGCCTATAAGAAGATGATTAATAATTTACAATTTTACCCCCGCAGTCTTAGCAAAGTTAATCTGAAAATTGTCTATAGCAGCGTGAATGGAACAGGGGGATTATACACACCTAAATTATTAAAACATCAAGGTTATGAAGTGATTGAAGTTAAAGAACACAGCCAACCAGATGAGAACTTCACTTATGTTGGTAATCCCAATCCTGAATTCTCGCCTGTCTGAAAGTATCCTTTAGCTTATGCAAAACAACATGATGCTGATCTTATTTTAATTAATGATCCCGATGCCGATCGCTTGGGAGTAGGAATTAAAACTAAAAAAGGTTATGAAATTCTAACTGGGAACCAAGTGGGGGCACTTTTGATTAATTGAAAACTTAGTCAAATGAAATTAAAGCACACTCTACCTTCAAACCCAGTCATGTATTCATCCTTTGTCACCGCTGATTTAGGTGACCGAATTGCTGAAGATGAATACCAAGTTAAAGTAATTAAAACTCTAACTGGGTTTAAATGAATGGGACACGAAATGAACCAAGAACCAGAACGAGGATTAAACTTTGTCTTTGCTTATGAAGAGTCAATTGGTTATGTCCTTGATGATTCCACTAGAGATAAGGATGGTATTCAAGCGGCGGTTATGATCGCAGAGTTAGCTTGAAAGACCAAGGTTGACTTTCGCACTCTTAGTGATGTCTTAGATGATATTTACAAAAAGTATGGCTATTATGACACGACCACTATTAACTTAAATTTCAAACCAGAAGAAAAAACTGCCAAGATTGATCCAATTATGCAAGAATTGCGGACAAAAGGTTTAGTTCAACTAGCAGATAGTAAAATTGAAAAAACCGAAGATTACTTACCAGGTTTATATAATATGCCTGGCCAAAACTTATTAAAGTTTTATTTTCAAGATGGAAGTTGAATTGCACTACGACCATCAGGAACCGAACCGAAACTAAAGATTTATTTCAATATTATTGCCACAAGTGCAAGAAAGGCAAAAAGTACGCAAGTCAAATTGGAAAAAGCTTTACGGGAGTTATTAAATCTTCCACAAAAAAAGTAGGATTAATCCTACTTTTTTTAAACTTAACCATAATGATTATTTTCCGTCTTGGTCTTTTTTTTCTTTGGTTTTTTCATCAGCTTTTTTTGTTTTACCACCATCAGCTTGAGCGCGTTTATCCAGAGCTTCTTGACCTTCGTGAGCTAATTCTGCTTTCAATGCTACCCGTCTTTTATGAGAAGGGATTACAATGTTATTTAACAATACACTAGAAATTGAAAGATAGATTCAAAAACCAAGAGTAATTCCAAAAGCAATTCCATTATAAGTTCCTGCGTGAGCACCATTATTAGCGAAGTTTCCATAAAGGTTGAAGCAAACTCCTAAAACCCAAGCAATAATTGGCAGAACTACTCCATCAACAAAGAGTTTATTAGTTAAACCAAGTGGAGAAACATTACCATCCATCAACGTTGCAACAACATAGAACATTAGCGAAGTCGTCAATACCAAGTTAGCTACAGCTGAAAATCACGGTCACATCTTGGTAGTTGAAGTATTAGGAGCAACAATTGATCCTAGGTTAATCACCGCATTTAAACCAACAACAAAACTAAATGCAGCTAAAGCTAAAAGTAAGTAATAAGTAAGTGATGGTAAAACTAAAGTTTTTCAATTCAAATGATATTGAGTTTTGCTAAAAACAGAAATGGCGTGAAAGATAATTGTAAAGAGCATCAAGCTTCCAAAAATTATCCCAGGAGTTGCTTTACCAGCCCCAACCCCATTCTTGGCAAGAATTGGTAACACAATCACAGCAACAATCACTGTTGGAATAATTGCTGCAATCATCGCAATAATTGCTTTAAACATTTCTAAAGAAAAGAGTTTTCAACCTAGCTTATTTTTACCATTAGTATTAGTATCTAAAGTTTTGTAGTAAGCGATTACGTACTTCGAACCAATTGAAGTTGCTTCATATCCACGTTTTAGGTCAAAAAACATTTCATCAGGACGCATCGAAATTGCCAACTTCCGTTCTCTTTCATACATTTGCTTCACTGATTTTAAAACTACTTCTGAGGGTTTAACATAGACACTCATGTCTTGTTCACGAATTAAAGAGTTGGCAATATCATCCATCATCACATCCAAGAATTTTGGCTTAAAAACTAAACCAGTATATCCAGCATAAGAAGCTTTAATTTGTTCATAATCTCCCAATTGAAGGTTTGAATTCAAACTTGAGACATAAGCAATGGTTTTTTGGTAATTGAATAAAACATTGTTGCGACGAGCGTTGATGTATTGTTTGACCCCAACAACCGTACCAAAAAATACCTGTTTGGTTAATGGTACTAATAAACCAAAGACTCCTCCGACCAAAACTAATTTAAATGGTGCTAGGACTGCATAAAGTAGGGAATCTTGAGCCATAACTCCAGTAATCTGGAGCTCAGAAATGTTATAAGTGGTTCCATCAGATGTAAAAGTAAGCGCAGAGAGATCAGCACTACTCTTATTCTCAATTAACCAGCGGTTGATATTAGTAATCATCACGCCAACATTAACTGAAGTAGCACCAACTCCCAAAGTACCCATTTTTGTTTGTAAAGTCAGGATTGCTTGAATGAGAACATCTCCAGAAGCCAATACAGGTTGACCTCCATTGGTTGTTACATAAATTCCAGCCAATTTATACAAAGCTAAACTATCAATCCAAGCAGAATAACCAAAATAAACTACAAAGACAGCCACTAGAAGGATTAATTGTCGAGTTAATTTTCGCATCTTTTGACCTTTCTAATTTCTCTAAACGTTTGAAATTATTGTAATCATTATTTTTTCATTTTGCAACAATAAAAAGAATTTTAGCCAGATGCAGAGTTCTATTCGATGACAAAGTTCACGATTTTATCCAAAACTACAATTTCTTTGACAATTTCTTTGCCACTCAAATAAGCTTCAACGTGAGAATCTTTTTTCGCCAGTGCAATCAACTCTTGTTGACTCAAACCTTTTTTAACCACTGCTTTTCCCCGAACTTTTCCATTAACTTGAAAAACAACTGTTGTGGTAGTTAATACCAGTTTTTCAGCATCATAAACTGGTCAAGGTTGAAGAATTACGCTTGGTTCATGACCAAGTAAAGATCACATCTCTTCTCCTAAATAAGGAGTAATAACACTTAACATCAAAATTAATCCTTCCACATAGGGTTGATAGATAGTGACAAGCTCTTCTTTATACATAGCATTAACCAAAACCATCAATTGAGAAATAGCAGTATTAAACTTTAAATCAGTAATCATTTCCGTGTAATTTTTCACCACTTGATGATAAACAAAATCTAAATGATGATTGTTTTCATGACTAAACTGGTTTCCTGATACTAACCGGTATACCCGGTTTAATCATTTCATCGCCCCATCTAATCCTTCATAACTCCAAGGTAGGGAAGCATCAATTGGTCCCATAAACATTTCATATAACCTCAAAGCATCGGCCCCATGAGTTTCAATGATCTCATCAGGATTAATCACATTTCCCTTTGACTTGGACATTTTTTCTCCGTTTGGTCCTAAAATCATGCCTTGATTTACTAATTTTTGAAAAGGTTCAGCATAAGGAACAATTTTTTGGTCAAACAAAACTTGATTTCAAAAACGTGCATACAACAAATGCAACACCGCATGCTCTTGTCCTCCAACATAAAGGTCAACAGGTAACCATTTTTTAAAACGTTCTCTGGCTTCAGGACTATTAATATCAATTAATTCATTGGGAGTATTAGTTAAAATATAGGCTAAAAAATACCAACTTGAACCAGCTCATTGGGGCATTGTGTTAGTTTCACGACGGTAATGTTGATTGTTTTGCTCAATATTAACTCAGTCAGGAAAGTTTGCTAATGGTGATTCGCCAGTTCCACTTGGTTTAATATATTCTCCTGATGGCAAAGTTACTGGTAATTGAGCAGGATCAACCAAGATGATTTCATCTTGATCATTATATAGAACCGGAAAGGGTTCACCATAAAAACGTTGTCGAGAAAACAACCAATCACGTAGTTTATAGTTAGTTTTAACAACCCCAATTTTCTGCTCGCTCAATATTTTTTTACTTACACTCAAAGCTTTGGTGGTTGTTAAACCATTCAGGGTTTCAGAATTGATATGTTTGGCATCACCTATAAAAGGTTTAATTTGACTTTTACTTTCTAAAACAAACTTAATTGGTAAATTAAACTTTTGGGCAAATTCTCAATCACGCGTATCATGAGCTGGCACTGCCATGACAGCTCCTGTAGCATAATCGTTTAAAACATAATCAGCAATTCAAATGGGAAGTTTTTCACCAGTCAAAGGATGCAAGGCATAACTTCCTAAAAAAACACCAGTTTTGGGACGAGAATCATCTTTTCGTTCTAACTCAGTTTTTTGTTGAGTCAACTCTTGATACGCTTCAACCGACGCTTTTTGTTCAACTGCAGTTAACTTAGAAATTATCGGATTTTCTGGAGCTAAAACAAGATAAGTTACTCCATAAATCGTATCAGGACGAGTAGTAAAAACTTTTAATTCATCACCAAACGTAGTTAAAAAGTTAATTTCCATCCCTTCTGATTTACCAATTCAGTTTCGTTGCAATTCCTTCACTGATGATGGTCAATCCAGAGCATCTAGTCCAGTTAATAATTTATCAGCATACTTAGTAATCAACAAAACTCATTGACGCATCGGTTTTTTAACAACAGGAAAACCACCAACTTCACTAACCATTTTATTATCAACTACAATCACTTCTTCGTTTGCTAACACTGTTCCTAATTCTGGACACCAATTGACATCAGCATAACGCAATTCAGCCAAACCTTGTTGATATAACTGCTCAAAAATCCATTGGGTAGTTTTATAAAAATTAGGATGAGAAGTATTAACCTCTTTTTCATAATCATACGAAAAGCCTAACTTTTGCAATTGTTCACGAAACACAGCAATGTTTTTTAAAGTAAATTCTCGGGGATCATTTCCTGTTTTTAGCGCGTACTGTTCAGCTGGTAAACCAAACGCATCATAACCAATAGGGTGTAAAACATCATAACCATTCATTCGTTTATAACGAGCGATAATATCAGTTGCTGTATAACCCTTAACGTGACCCACGTGTAAACCAGAACCACTTGGATAAGGAAACATATCTAAAATGTAGGATTTTTTATCATGGGTGTTGGTTGTTTGGTAAGTTTTATTTTGCTCTCAATACAAACGCCACTTTTTTTCAATCGCGCGGTGGGAAAAGTCCATTCTCTTGCTCCTTATTATCTTTGTCTATTTTACTATTTTATCAACCTTTTACAAAGATTTTTTTCTAGCAAAGAAAAAACACCAGGATTTCTCTTGGTGCTTATTATTTTCTTAAATGGTCGGAATAATTGGACTTGAACCAACGACCTCTCCGTTATCAGCGGAGTGCTCTAACCAGCTGAGCTATATTCCGATAAACAACAATTACTATTTTAAGTAAAACCCACTTTGAATGCAAGAGTTTTAGCAAAGTTTTTGCTAATTAATTAAGTTAATTTGGTGAATAATTATTTTTGGTTTCTTTGTTCTGATTTCGGTGAACCTTCTTCATTTCAACCATGATGACCATAAATCTTAACAAAATCAAAAAGCATCATCAATGAACAGTAGAAAGTTACTACGATTGCAATTCATTTTAAGACATCTTTAAAAGTATCTCAATCAATTCCAGCTCCAATTTGAATTCCTAAGTAAATTACCAGAAAACAAATTAAACACCCTCACAATCCTCCAGTTAAAAAGAGAATGACAGTTTTGGGATCATAATTTTTATCCTTAATAAATTTAATTGCCGCTGGGGGCATCATTGCAGCTGCTCCTACAGACATAATCACTGCGATGGCATCAAATTCTAAACCCAATAAAGCAAGAATTGCTAAACTTGGAGCAAAAATTCCTAGTCCCAGAGCAGAAAAAATTCCTAAAATAAAATAAGCGATAATTCCAATTGCCAAACGCCAACCAACCAGTTTGACAGTGGGATAAGCCACTTGAGCAATGACAGCAATATTTGGGTGGACTAAAATCATAATAATTCCGAAAATAAAAAGAGAGATTCCACTAAACAAGCGAAAAATTTGGTTATTAACATACTTACTAACTCAAGAACCAACCAAACCACCAATAATACAAGCAACCATCATTACTACCAAAGTAACAATGTCAACATCAAAAACAACAGAAAAAATCGTCGATTCTAAAATTTGGGCAGGAGCATAACCAATGGTCATGTTTCCTGGCATTTTTGATGGAACCATTTTGGTTTTGAATGCTTTATTTAATCCCATCGTAGTAACATATGAACCTACAAAAATAGCATCAGTAAACGATGCGATAAAACCAATGCTGGTAAGTTTAGCAAGGTTTGTAGTATCATCAATGATTAACTGTTTTTTTGAAGTTAAAACAATAAGAATAGTGAAAGCAACAATCGTAGCTGAAAAAACCATTGCTACCACAAATAAACCAATATGATCACTTACTAGATAAGCACCATTGAGAACACCGGCCTCATTTTTTCTTTTTGGATAGTAGACCAAGTAGGCTACCAATAAACCGATTAATACTGTAGCTAAGGAAGACAAAAGAGCAGCAATCAACAAAATTGCTTTGAGTTTTTTAAACTTTAACGATTCGTACCCTTCATGATTAGATATCAAATTAGATTTGGCAAATTCATCAGGTTGGTGAATTTGTTGATTGCTCTTTTTCTTCATATTCTTTCCCTTATTTTATTTTAATTCATTTCTTAAGTTTTTTTATTCACAGTTGAAGTAGTCTTATTTTCTTGTGAGTCAGAGAAAGGTGAACTATCTTTATCTTGAGTCTTTTTATCATTTGAAGTTTTAATTCATTCATTAATCGGAATGTTTTCTGCTTCAACAATTTTCTTAGTATCTAAATCATTGTGATAATAAGAAAGCATTGCCTGATATTGCTTTTTAATTTCTTGATCTAAATCTTGTTTGTTTACAATCTTTGATAAGGGAATTCGACGAGGGTGTTTTTTTCGACCACTAATTTGTTTGGTGCGAGGAGTAGATAATAATTCAAGAAACATTGTTAAGGAAGTGTAAAGCATTACCACAACAGTAATTCATTTAATCAATGATTGATAAACAATTCCGTTGCGATCCAAACCTACTCCTGCTTGAATTCCCACATAAAAGAACAAGAAAGCAGTAGTTGCGCCAAAAATTCCACCAAGCATCATAATTAAACTAGTTTTTGGTAAATAATTATTATCTTTGTAAAATCTATAAGAAGTTACAGGCATTAAAAACGCACTAGAGCAGGTCATGATTGGAGCAATATAAATCATTCCCATACCAAGTAAACTTAAAATAACAATACTTGGGGCATAACTACCGACACCAAAACTCATTAAAATTCCTACCAACAAGAAACCTAAAATTCCAATCAATCATTTTCATCAAGAAGTTAACGCTCTTGCTCCTTGAGCAGCACCTAAAAGATGAACTTGAGGAGTGGTCAAAATCATGATAATTGCAGCGATAAATAGTGCTGCGCTAATTACAATTTTAACAATTCTTCCATCAAATTTATTAATTAAACTAGCACCAAGATAACTCCCAATCACAGCACAAATCACCAAGACCACCAATGTCACAATATCAACATTAATTGCCCCCACCAAAAAAGTAGCTTCCATGGTAATTGGTACACAAAAAGAGGTGTTTAAAGTTCCTGGAACCAATTTATCGTTGGTAATTGTTTTAGTCGCTTTAATCATTCCTAAACTAGTGGCAAACGAACCAATTCCTAAAATATCAAAAAATGAAGATACAAAACCAATTGAAGCTAATTTGGTGGTTTTTTGATTCGCATCAATTACAATCCGCTTTGTAGAATTAAAAATTAAAAAAGCAGTAACCAACAACGTCAAACAAACTAAAACCATCGCTAGTATAAATCCTGGAGTCGTTAAATGATTAAATTGATAAGCACTCTTACCACTTTCAATAACAGCCCCTTTAATTTTCGGCATATAAACTAAGAAATTTGTTAACAAACTAACCAATAATAAGGTGGGTACAGCAATTGCAATAATAATTGCTAAAGTTTGATAAGAAGTTGATTTTGTTGATTTAACTAAACCTTCATTAATTTTCTTTTGTTTATTCTTCTGGTGAATATTTTTTTTAACTACCTGATTAATATACTCATTTTCTAAGGCAATAATTTTTTCATCACTAACATTATTTTGTTTATAGGTGGTGATAACTTCTTTCAATCCGCGTTTAGCCCGTTTTTTATCAAGCTTAATTTTTCGATTAGTTTCCCGTTGAGCTTTCGACAACCTTTTATTAATTTCCCGAATTCTTGTGTGTTTTTGCAATTCAGTTAACTCCCTATAACGCGCTAAAATAAACGAAGTATTGTAACTTAATTCTTCAAGAATCTCGTTTTTTGCACTAAGTGCTTGATCGTTAATAAACTTTTTTTCAAAAAGATACTCTTTTTTATCAATCACCTTGTGTCGGTGCAAAAATCTCAACTCTGCAATTTGATGATTTTTCAGTTTATCAACCGCCTTTAAAGCGGTGAAATTATTTAAAATATTTTTTCGATCAAGATTAATATCGTCTTCAATTTTTAATAAACGTTCTCAATGTTCAGAATTAATTTTTAATTCATAGTTATCCGTACTAGAAGCAGAAAGTGATGGTTGGTTTTGTTTGATAATCCTCATCCTTTCCTTTTTTTTGAAATCTTCTTGATTAAACTATTCCTATTCTACCAAAAAAGACCTTTATGGTCTATTTTTGTTAGTAACCCACCAACCAAACTTTAATTTATATTGTTGACTAAACCATTTGCGCAGTTAAAGTTAACATCACTTCTTTAATGTTAACTTCTTGAGGTAATTCATAAATTTTTAAAATCATTGCTGCTACCATTTTTGGATCCAAACCTCCGTTTAAACTATCAATTTGGTCTTGATAAATTTCCATAGCCTCGCTAATGGTTGTGGTTTTGGATAGTTCGGTTTTGACCAATCCTGGTTCAACCAAAGTAAAGCGGATGTTATTTTTTGCATTCTCTTTGCGTACCTCTTCTGTCAACAGATTAATCGCTGCTTTTGAACCATTATAGACCGAATGATTTAAAGAAGAGTATCTTCCTGCTACAGAAGAAATGTTAATAACCGTACCGTGATGGTTTTTAATCATTGTTGGCAAAACCGCATCCATCCCGTTAATTACTCCTTTGATATTAACATCAAGAGTTTGGTACTTTTCTGTTCGTGGTTGAGCCACATAATCGCCTAATGGCATCACTCCAGCATTATTAATCATCAAATCAATTGGTCCATATTTTGCTTCACCAAGAGTTATTGCCTCTTGAAGTTCATCAAAATTAGTCACATCCACTTTTGCAGTAACTTTTTCTCTGATTTCATCATAACCATCTAAAATCTCCTTTCTTCTGGCCATCAATAGCACTGGATAACCATTGCTAGCAAAGATAAAAGCCAGCTCTTTACCAATCCCTGCACTCGCTCCTGTAATTGCTACTAAAGGTTTATTTTTCATTATTTGAACCTACTTTCTAATTAATCACAATTATTATTTCACTCCCATTAAAGAATAAGGAAAAATCTAAAAATTGTTGCATCAAAAAAGCGCCAATAATTATTGACACTCTCCTTAATAATATTCTATGCTTTTTAGTTTCTTAATCGTCATTAATTAATTACAATCTTGAAAGTAACTGAGTTATAACCCTTAAGATTTGTAATCTGAATAGTTGCTCCATTTAAACTAGAATCATTAACTTGAAAAACAACACTAGTTCCATCCCCGGCAACCCATTCATTTCAACGATTACTTGATTTTTCAACAATATTACCTGCACTATCTCTAACAACAATGTTGGCATCAGTTAAACCAGCCTGACTTAAATCAGGTAAAGAGAACATAATTTCTTTACCTGCATAAGCATCACTTGGGGCAGTAGCAGTAAAAGTTTTGGTGCTATCATCATAAGTTGCATTCACCAACCCTGGATTAACTACAATATCTTTACCCTCACGATGAACGTTCAGTGTAAAGGGAGTTTGATCATCTTTTCTAGTTAAACTAAAAGTGTATCTGGTTGTATGAACCGTTCCTACACTTCCAGTTCATTGGTAAGTTATTGTTTGGTTAATTCCGATTAAACTAGAACTTTCATCACCGTCAATCAAATATTGGTAACTAGTAGCTTCTTCTTTGAACGCTTGATTGTTTTGATCAGTTATTCAAGCTGCTTGCAAGGCGTCATCATAATTGGTTGGAACATTTAAAGCATTTCAAATCTTGAAGAAAACATTTTTAGTTGAATTCAAGAATGGTGAACCCAAACGATAATCACCACTAACCCAATGAATTTCTCCATCATTAGTTTTAATCGTTCCTGTGTTAGCAGGTTTTTGATCAATTCCAGGAATTAAAAAGATTAATAATTTTCCTAAAATTTTAGAAGTGTCATACTTGTTATTACCAACAATTCCTAACAAATCATTGACTTTATTAACACGTTCTTTTCCAGTGGTTGTTTTTAAAATAGTAAAGAATTGGGTGATGATGTTAGTGTCATTTCCTTGTTCATCTTTAACTCACATTGTTTCTAAAAGACCAAGAATTTGGTTAATATCAATTCCACCATTCTTTAAAGTTGCATTATTATCCATCTTGGTAACATTAGCAACTTCTGCAAGTGAATCCATTAAATTTGACAAAGATTGGTCAGTATATTCTGAAGCAAACCCAGGAGCAAAACGGTTAGCGTCTTGATCAAATGAATCAAGTTTAATTACTTGTAAAACTTGATACAACGGTAAACCAAAGAAAACCCTTAAGTTAAATTGACCACTATTTCCTTGCAATTCACGCATTTTAGCAATGATTGGGGCAATTGCTTTACGAACCGTATCTGCTTGACCACTAACTCCAATCATACCCTTACTACTCATTAAGTCAGGAAGTTGTTCTAATCATCCCGGAATATCTTCGTTAAATAAGAAATAAAGCGGGTTGTTTTCACTACCTCTTCCTCAACCCAAAAAAGTATTAATTCAGTCACCATTTCCTGTTAATGCCGTAGCTAAAAATTTAGTTCCTCCTTCAAACTTTTTAACAGGATTAAAAGATCAATAACTAGATAATTCAATTTTCTTTTGGGTAGAAAAACTTAACAATAATTGATACATTGCACTTTGAATAAAAGCATTCGTAATCGGAACTCCAATTAGGTTTAATAACCCACTGATTCATCCTGGAATCAAAGCATCAACATCAATGACATTCATGATTAATTTTGAAACCACAGTCATCAAGGGGGTATTAACTTTAGGATCAATCATTCTAGTCGAACTATCATCCCAGTCAATTACCAAGTTAGTAGTTCCACTATTAAGATTACTCTTTCACCCATTACCATAATTACGATCCAAGAAAAAAATTGCCAATAAAGCTTGTAAACGATAAAGTCCTTGTTCTTTGTCTAAATCACCTAAATAATAAGCAAAACTAGAAATTAAGGAACGAACATTAATAGTTAGTAACCCTTGGTGGTTTAATTCTCCTAATTTCTGACTTCGGACCTGACTAATCACTTCCCAGTTAGATTGACTGGTAGAAAAAACATGGTCTGGATCAGTGGGATTAGCCACTTTATAATCGTTAAAAGCACCAAGATAAGTTGAAAATAACGACAACATAATATAACCATTACTAATCAACTTAAATAGGTGGTCTTGGTTTAATTCTTTTGTTTCAGGATCACTAAACAAGTAATTAGCATAATTCTCATTTTCAATGATATCTTCTTTGTGGGTTAACTTTCCAATTAAGGTAGCAAAATAATCTGCTGAAGCATCAAACTGATCAATGTCAGTTAAATGATCACCAAACGCTTGTACGTTCGCCTTATCACCATCTCCATTACCAATTCCTAGAATTCAAGCTACTCCTGTGATTACAATCTTTTGAGCATCAAATAAAGTATAGTTCGCACGCGTTTCATCTAACCAACTATTTTTATTAATATTTAAAACTAAATCTTTTAATTTAGGATTGTCCAGCAAACTAGTCAAAGTTTTAATGGGAGCAGCGTTTTCATAACCCAAAATCGTATTAACCAACGGATTATTATCCATTCCCAAGGAATTAATTGCTAAAGAAAGCGTAGTTAATAAAGTAGTTGGGGTTGCAAAGTCTACTTTTCCTAATAAATTAATGACTGTTGTTAAAATTGTTTGTACAGGTGAAGGTAAAAAATCAAAGAAAGGAAGCGCATTTGCCAAACCTTTATCACCATTTAAATTAACATCTCCTGTAATTTGGTTCAAATAGTAATTAATAAAATCACCTTGACTACTATTTGAACTTAAACTGCCTTGTTCTGGGGTCAAGCCGGTTTGTCCCCCAAATAATTGCTGGTCTAAATACTGTTGATCAAAACCATATTGGTCTTGATAAATAGTTCTTTTGGTTGCTTGGGCAAAAATTTCCTTAATATTATCATTATTAGCATAAAGGTTTTTGATTTCTATAGGGGCAGGATCAGGATCATCAGGAGTGATAGGAGGAACGGGTAGCTCTTCACGGTTAGAATCAGAATCATTACCGCCATTTTTCCATCCACCTTCATCATCATTTTTTCCATTATCAGAATCAGTGGGGTCGCCAGTAGTTGGATCGTTAGGTTTGGTTCCAATTGGATTAGTATATGGATTTATTCCACAAGCAACCACGCTCATAATAGCAGTACCACTAATTCCGAGCGCTGCTAAAATGGCTAAAAATTTTTTCATCAAAACACAACTCTCCTTCATCCTTTCAGACTAACATCTTGTATTTGCTTTGATTATAATGAAATAATTACCATAATTCCACTAAAAAGTGTTTCTGGTTTTATCTAAGTTAATTTTTGAATATTAGTAATTGTAAACACTTTTCCTAAATTGGTTCGCATAAAGGTCACTTGATAAATCGAAGCATCCTGAGTTAGAACTACTTTAGGATTGGGATTAGTTAAAACCACAATTCCTTTTGGGTTAAACTTAATCTTGACTACACCCCCATAAAGACCGTCGGTCTTTGTTGTTCACCTAGTAGCACTAGAATCAATCACAAAAGCAGCGGGTTTGGCACTAAGAACCGCGTTTAACCACGGTTGATATTGGGTCGGTTTGATTAACTGGGTTAGAACTTCAGCACTTTGTTTTGCAAAAAACTGGAAGTTGTCAGTATAATTTGGATTTAGTCTTCGCAAATCATTAACACTAAGAAAACTTCCATCAGCGCTAGCATAGTTTTTAACTAAATCAGGAGCAAAAGCTTGTAATAGTCTTCCTGCTAAACTATCCACCAAAATACCATAACCTTTATCAGAATCATTCTCATAACCAAGCGCACTAAGAATTGCCTCTGGTTTAGCTCGAGATGAGACTGAAGTTTTTAAATATTCAAGAATTCTGGTTAATAAACTTGTTTTTCCATCACTATCATATAAAACTTCATCAATAACTTGATTAAATAAACCAATATCAAAATAACGGTAAGTCAGCTGACTAATCGTTTCTTTACCAGTTAAATTTAAACCATTTTTAAACTCATTCATTAATTCAACTAGAGTTTTATTTGTATAATAAGCACCATAATTGGGAAATAACCCGTTATTTTTAACCAAATCCTCAGCACTATATCCCTTAGCTTTAAAACCAATCAAAAGGTTGAGCAATTTTGAATTTAAAAAGTTTTCAAGATTGATTTTGCCATCACGTTGGTAAGCAAAGATTTGTTGGAATGCTCCTTGAATTTTGTCAGCAAAAGTTTTGCCAACCACCAAAGAAAAATTAGTCGAAGTAAATAGTGAAGTCAAATCACCACTATAAAGGGTTGCAAACGGAGTTGCTAAGAATTCAGAATCAGTTTGCAATCAAGTAATAACATTACTTGTAAAAGTAGTGCTACTACTACTTGGCAAATTAATCGCTTGATTATTTAATAAACTTGGGGTTAAAAACTGGTCAATTTCACTAGCGGCACTACTAATTTGGTTATTATCACTTAAACCGCTATCAGGATTAGTTTGACTAAAAATTCCTGTGAAAAAAGCAAGTGAATTTGAACTGACTTTATTATTAGTAATTTTGTCAGCAAACAAAACGTTAATAAACTTCAACACCCGAGCACTTCTTCGTTCTTGAGTTATGCTTGAATCATTGTCAAAGAAATAGACTAAGTTTGAAAAAAATTCCCCAAAGTTGAAATACTTCGCTAGAGTAGGATAAGTATTAACTAAATCACTTTCTCCAATTGTGGCATTTAATTTAGCAGTTAAATAAGTCGTGTTATCATCGCTACTAAATAGATGTTCAGAATCAATTGGAGCAAAGAGCTTGCTTTCGCTGTTTAACAAAGTCATTTTTAATCCCAAAGCACTAAAGGCTTTGAGTAAACAAGCAACACCTTGGATCATACTACCAAAAGAGGGTGAAGTTGTACTTGTTTGTCCCAACATCGTCCCAAAACTTTGTCCAGCAGTAATCAATTGGGCTTGAATTGTACTGCTCTCATTTGTATAAGTGAGCATTTGGTAATCGCTTTGTTTGAACAAAGCCATACTATTAACTAATTCAATTCAAAAAATGCTGCTCAAATCACTAATTTGATAAGTGCTAAAATCAAAGTTAATTCCCTGAGCAAGAATGGTAAAAAAACCATCAATTGTTGTTTGCTTTAAAAGTGGACGCAACAAATTGATTAACGTTAACTGGGTTTTACTTACTTCAAGAGTAGCAAGTTTATCGATTCCCAAAGGAAGTCCATCAGCAATAGTAGTTAAGTTTAAACTTTGAAGAATTTGGATTAATTTTCCACTATTATTCACCATGTTTGGGGGAAAATTACCCAAGAAACTATTAATTGTACTTATGAGGTCTCCAAGCAGAGGAATATCACTTAACCCAGACAATTTATCAAGAATTCCTGATAATCCACTTGGTAAGAAACTATTAAACCCACTTAAAAGCAAGTTAAAAATTCCACCCTGATCACCCAAACTACCATCTAAAGTAATGTTGCTACTATAACTGGCGTCATTTAGATTAGTTGAACCAAAATAAGTTTCAAAAACATTGCCAATTGTCTTCTTAGCATCACGATTCAACTTGGTTAAATCTTGAGCATTTTGTGACAAAGAATAACTTTTATAAGCAGAATCACTAATTTTATACTCGTTATCCAAGATTAAAGTCCGCATACGTGCTAGGATAGATTGTTGAATTTCAATTTTTTGTTCACTTAAAGGAACTTGGATTTCATCTTGATAGTTGGGGTTGATTTGACCACCAACCCCACAAGCAACAACCGTAGTTGTTGTAATCAGAGTTAAACCAACCACTTGTAATAACAATAATAACTTTTTCATCAACTCTTCTCCTTTCTAAACTAAACGGACTAACTTTTTAAAGGAAAACTTTTCATTAGCGTTCACTCGAGCAAAAGTTATTTGGTATTGCGCATTAATTGCTTTAATCGCAATTGCTCCCAAATTATAATCATTACCAGTGTAAATTAAATTATAAGTTTGGTTTAATAAAACCTCAGGATTGGTAGGATCATAATTAGAGATCACTTTTTCTACAACTCAACTAGCGTTAAGAACCTGGTTAAGAACAAAATCACGATAATCAGTTCCATTTAATAAATCACCTAGTATTCGACCAATTCCCGAACTAAGGGCTCAATGGTTAGCAGAATCAGCACTTCTTAAAGTATTAAGATTAAGCAACTCTCCCTTACCATCATTTGCACTGGGAGTGGAATTAGCTTTGAGAGTTGGTGAAAAGCAATAAACAAGTTGACCTAACAATGATTGGGAATAAACATAAGGTTCACTTTGACTTAAATCATAACCTAAGAAGGGTAAAATTTCGGGTAAATCATTTAAATGACTAACCACTTGGTGAACCACGGATTGGTCACTACTAGTGGTGGTGTCAGTAATAAAGTTCTTTTCAAACAAGAGTTTCATCATTGTTTGAATATTATCAACAGGAATAATGTTTCCTATCTGATCACTGATGTTTTCATTTTGAATTGCTAAATCACTAACAATTCGACTAATCATTCCATCAAAGGTTAAATCACTTAATCTTCCTAAATCAAGATTACTACTAAAAAAAACAAGCATTAAATTCCGGACTAACAACTGGTTAAAAATTAAGTGAAAGTTTAAGTGATCAACACCAAATAAAAAGTTTAAAGGATCAAGATTAGCACCAAAGAGCCCAACCAAATCATTTCAATTTCCTTGATAAAGTTGAGTTCAAGGTTCATTAAGGAAGTTTTGAGCAGCAGTGGTATCTAATCATTTAATGAGGTTTCTTCAATTGTCAGGCAACAATGACAAAAAAGGCTTTAACAGTTCTTTAAGATCGTCGCTAAGAATCTTACTTGGGGTTGCTGGAGTATTGTTAAATAATGGAACTAATAAGTAGGTTACAAAATTTTGAAAAAGTGGATTAAATAAATCTGGATTTAAGGCAAGGATTGCCCCAATAGTAGGGTTATAGGCATTAACAAGGTCAAGAATAGTTTGTTTTAAATAACTAAATTCATAGCCTCCAGATGCTAAGAAAATATTTAGGAGTTTTAAAATTCGATACCCGTTTTCTTCTTCATTTTTATCATTAAAAAAATAACCAAGCTTACTTAATAAATACTCTAAATGTAAACCTTTTTCACTAATAGCTTGATCACTAACTTTTTTAGTTTTAATTATTGCTAAATAATCAACATTTGTAATTGTAGTGCTAAAAAGGTGGGTACCATCAACAATGACAAAATCATCATTTAAACATTCATCATAAAGACTTAGCAATACTTCTAAAATTTTTAAGGTTTTTCCTAAATAAAAAAGCATTCCACCACTTTGAACAGCATAATCACTTGGTGGTGTTATCCCCACGCCTTTTTTGAAAACAAAACTAAAAAAGTTTTGCATTGCTTGATCATAATTATCACTCATTAATGCTTGGAGATTATAAGTATTAACTGTCGTGTTATCAGGAAGTGTAGTGGGAGTGATTAGTGAAGCAAAACTATCAGGATACATCGCATAACCGATTAAAGAAGTCAAAGAAACTAAAAAACTACTTTGTAGTTCTGCCACAGTCAAATCAGCAAGTTCGCTTAAATCGGTTGCTTGGTTAAAATTAGTTAAACCATTATCAAGTTGTTGACTTTCATATCAAGTGGTTAAAGTCGTAGCAATACTATCAGCACTCGTTGCAGGATCGATTAACAAGTTTTGTTGACCAATTAAATTAATAATTGTTGGTAAAGAAGCTAAATATTGTTCTAAGGGGAAGGTGTTCAAACCTCCAGGAAGCGAAGCAATTAAAGCTTTGTATTTGTCTAAAAAAGCTAAAATAGGACCGGTTTGGCCATCACCCTGATTTAAAATCATTTCAACTAATTGAGTAAGTAATTCTCCATCGCTTCCTTTAACCCCATTCACCTGCACATCAATTAAATTAGCTTGACTCAAAGTATTAGCATTAAAGTAGTTTTTATCAACATAATAATTATCCAAAGTGGTGGTGGTTTTAGTTAAATCCAAACCATAAGCATCAGCTAAAACATAACCTTGCACTTGTTGAAGAGATTCGGCGCGAATATCTTTAACTGTTTGACTTTCCTTACCCTCAACAACTGGTTGGTGAGGATTACTTCCACAAGCAATTACACTACTAATCATTGTGCTAGTTAGACCTAAAGCACTAAAGATCACAAGAAATTTGCGCATCTTCTCACCTTCTTTCTTTTATTAATTATTTAAAATCCTATCATTGATAATAGAATCAAAGTGAAATACTTCAGTATTACTATTTCGTGAAATTTCAAACCAGTATGTGGTTTGAGAGTTATTTAACGGATTGGTAAAAATAACTTGATAGCTAAACCCTTTAATTAAAATTTTCCCAGTTTTACTAAAATAAGTAATTTTCTTGGGATCATACACCAATTCATAAGCATTCTTAGTTGTCAATAATTGGTAAATCAGTACTGAATAATCAGCAGGATTACTCAATTTATTGAAGACATCAAGTAAATCTTTGGCAAACAATTGGTATAAATCAACCCCATAAAGATCATAATTACTAACATTAGCATCACTTAATTGAATTTGTCCGTTTGTAACAATATTAGTAATTGCTTTAACTAAATTTGGGAGACTTAACTGGACAAAATCTCCTAAAAAACTATCTTGCTGATAAGTACTATTTCCCATAAAACCTAAATACTCTAAAGCATCAGGAACATCTAAAGTTAATGTCCCACTACCATCAGGTGCAAGTCCAAATAATTTGGTTAAAAATTGGGAGATAAGGTTGTTTTCACCTGTATCTTTTCCAATTAAACGTTCAAGCAAATCAACTTCCAACTTAATGTCTTTTTTATTAAAAATTTGTAAAGAATTATTGGGATTGGTACTGTCAATATATAAATTTGCATTCTTAGAATTGGTTGGGTCAAGGTGATTCAAATAATTATGTAATAAGCTAATAAGTTGAGGAAGTGACTTTAAAGTGTAATTATCACCAAGAGGATTAATCATTCCCTGGCTAAATCCTTTAATGTCAAGTCCTTGTTGGGTTAACCAGTTAAAGATTTGGAATAGGGGTTTGTTGAGTAATGTTAAGAAATTTTTCTCACCACTACCAAATAACCCACCAAGTACTTTTTGAAAGTTATCTGGTAGTTCGACACCTTGAAACAAACTATTGCCATTCCCACTAAAAAGAAAGTGAAACATGTTTTTACTATCATCAGGATGATAAGCTAAATTTTTAACCACCTCTTGAAGCGCTGCTAAAACTTGTTTTCAAGGAAATTGGTTTAAGGAAGGAATCAGGGTTGGCAGCAAAGGAAGAAGATTGTTTATCAAATTGATTAAACCAGAAGCATCATCACCATTAATAAAACCTAAAAAAATCGGTTTTAAAGTATTAAAGATTGTGCTTTTGATTGCTGGGGTTTTAGTAATAGTTAGAATTGCTTGGGGAGCTAAATTATTTAAATATCCTAATCCTAAACCCACGTTAAAAAGGTGTTCTAACCAACTTGAATCTTTATCAAAATAATAGGGATCCCCGTTCTGACTAGGGTTAGAAGCATCGTTAAACAAAAGGAATAAGAGTTGTTCTAAGCGGTCTTCACTAGCTTGATTAAAATTTTGCAATGAACCAAGGAAGTAGTCTAGGTTGGCTACAAAATAGTTTAAGTTCAACCCTTGGTCTTTGAAGACCGCACTATCACTAACCTTAACATCCTTTAGTTCACTTAAAAAGGTGTAGTTATCTTTAGTTGCTGAAAACAAATGGTTATGATCAACTACTTGATAAGATTTCAAAGTATCAAACTGTTGAAAATAAATATTACTAATAATAATGAACTCAAACACTGGTTTTAACAATCCCCCTAAAGCAGTTGGATTACTTAAATCGACCATCGTCAAAGCTTGTTGACTAATTACTTGATTTAAAAAAGTAATCAAGAATTTTTCTTGATCATCAATACCTTCCCCAAGGTCAGCTAAATTTGCATCAGGAGTTAAAACAACTGCTTGTTCTAAAATTTGGGTAATCAAACTGAATAACTTTTGGTTTAAATCTTTAAAAGTTAGGTTATCATCACTTATTTCTTGAATTGCAGAACTAAGTGCTTGTTGGTACAAAACGTTTGCGTTTGGCAAAAAGGTGCGAAGTTGACTGATTTTATCACCATTCATCACACTATCAATCACGTTAATAATTTTTGGCAACCAGGTGGTTAAAATACTACTTAAATCAACATTAAACTGGTCGTTAATTAACTTAATTAATTGTTCAAGAATTAAATTAATTCCTTCACCCCCAGATTTAAAAATATCATCAATATTAGTTAAAGTGGCGTTTAAATCCTTCATGTTTCAAAACGGAGAGTTAACTAAATTACCGCTTTTAATTCAACTCAAAAGTTGACGAAGGTAAGGTTTGAACTGGTCAGGAAGTAAAGACTCAAGACTAGACTCGGTACCAAGATGACCTCCAAGGTGGACGTTTTTTCCTGTAACAGCACTATTATCAACCACGTTCGCGCCCAAATATTTCTCCATCACATCTTTTAAAATACTAGTAGTGGTCAAAGCTCCATCGTTGGCATCATAATTATCAATATTATCTTCAGCACTAAAACCGTTTAAAATTTCTAAGGTCTTGGTTTGATCAATGCCAAACTGGTCATCAAGAATAACTGACTTTGCCTTTTGAAAACTAGCACCAACTAAGTTATTCTGACTATTGTTGAAATAAACCAGAGCAGTAGAGAGCGCTTTTTTAACTTGTAACACTCCCCCATAAGCAAGTACTGTTGAAGTTGAGGTAGTAACCAAAGTTATTGAACCTAAAATTGCTAGTAATTTCTTCACCTCACTACCCTCCATTAACACATTTTTCTGACTTGTATCTTTTGGAATTATAACATATCAAAATACATTTATAAGTTTAGTGAAAAAGAAAATGGGACAAAAAATAACCACGATTTATCGTGGTTAAATAATTAAATTAAGCTTGAGGAAGGGTTAATTTTCCTCTTTTGATATCACGAGATCTTCAAGCACCCATAATTGATCCAGCAATCGCCATACCAATTAATGGTAAAAGAATATACATCGCAATTCCAAATCCTTTAGCTGCAGCGTTATTACTAAACAAATCAGAAGTTGCCAGAGGAGACACAAAGATTCCTCCATGTGGAGCTGGAATTCCAATTTTTAAAGCAGTTGCTAGGATTCCAACAAGTCCCCCCCCAATCATTGAAGAGACATTTACTCGTTTATAGTCATCAATCATAAACGGAATCGCTCCTTCAGTGACAAAAGAAAGTCCCATCACCCAGTTAGCTTTTGCTGAATCACGTTGCTTTTCTGTTCATGCCTTTCTAAAGACTAGAGTTGAAAAGGCAATTGCTAATGGAGGCATCATTCCTGAAAGCATAACTGCACTCATAATTGGGGCTGTTGTCATGTTTCCTGTATCAGGGTTAATGTTGGCAAAACCACCATTCTCTGCAGAAACAATTGATAGCGTTCCGACCACATAAGCAATTTTGTTAATTGGTCCACCCATATCAACACAGACCATGATTCCTAAAAATAAACCAACCAAGACTAGAAGGTTTTTTTCTGCCATTTTTTGAAGAACTCATTGAACTCCATACATGAAATAACCCAAAGGAATATTCAAAGCAAACATCGCTACTCCTACTCCTAATAAAGAAAGCAAGGGAATTAAAACAATATCACGTACTCCCATAAAGCCTTTTTTAAAGTTGGCAAAACCTTTTGTTAGACCAAAAACTAGTAACCCAGCGACAAATGCAGCAGCAATTCCGCCAATAAACCCAGAGTTACTGTGAGTAGCAACATCACTTGGTAGTAGTCTTCCTCAAAGGTTAACCCAACCAACGTTGCCATTTCCATAAGCAAAAGCACTATTGTTGGCCAATAGTCCTCCAACCATTCCAGGCATTAATCCTTGAGATCCCACTAAAGCATAAGCCACGTAAGCTGCAAAGACTGGCACCATCATATCCATGGCAATCTTTCCAACAGCTGCAAATCACCCTGCTCCTTTGTTTATCGTTCCAAAATTACCCATGTTAGCAGGATCAGGACTTCCCCCTGCAGCAATGAAATCAATCAGAAAGGCTAAACCTAAGATAATTCCTCCCCCAACTACGAAAGGAAGCATGCGTGAAACTCCTGCTAATAAAACTCCTTTAAAGTCTTTAAATTTCTTTAGATCCATTTCTCCACTATTGCTACTATCACCAGTTTTGCGAGCTTTAATCACTTTTTTAGGTTTAGTAGCATAGTTTTCAAGAATCTCTTTGGTGTGATAAATCACATCTTGAGTAGAAGTGTCGATAACTTCTAAATCATTAAACCGGTCTAATCCTTCTAACTCTTTATCATGAGCAAGAATAATCATCTTAGCATTTTTAATGTCATCAGCAGTTAAGTGGTCTTCAATACCTCTGCGACCTTGGGTTTCAATTTTAGCAGTTAAGTTTAATTGCTTCGCAGTTTCTAAGATTTTTTCTTGAGCTAGGTAAGTATGAGCGATTCCAGTAGGACACGCTGTAATCCCCACAACATCATAACCACTTGAGGTTTGTACTTTATCAACTCCGGTTTTGGTTGGTTGTGACTCAACCAAGATGGATTGTAACTCTTTAAAGTTTTTTGCCAAACGAAACTTTTCTTGATACTCAGGTTTAACCAGATAACTACTCAAACTACTCAAAGCAGTTAAGTGTTCGTTGCCATCGATTCCATTAGTGGCAATTAAGAAAATAAGATCCACTGGTTGATTATCTAAACTCTGTCAATCAATTGGAGTTTTTAACCGTAAAAATCCTAAAGTAGCTTGTTTAACTGTTGGATTTAAAGCGTGAGGAATTGCAATTCCATCCCCCATTCCTGTGGAATCTTGCGCTTCACGATCTTGTAAAGCTTTAAGAAATTGATCATAATCATCAACAATTTCTGCTTGTTTAAATTTTTGTGCCAAAAAGGCCAAGACATCTGTCTTCGAGCTCAACTCGACATCAAAAAAGGAGGTTTCTTGACGAAACATTTCTTTTAGCGCCATAATTAATTTCCTTTCTTTGTTATTGTCAATTGTTCGACTTTAATTTGTTCTTTTAATTCCATCACCAAATCTTTAGATCCAATTCACGAACTAAAAGCAGTGGCAGCTCCACTAGCTGCACCAAACTTTAATATCTCTTCTAAAGCGAGATTTTTACTCATTCCATAGGCAAAACCACCAACCATGCTATCCCCAGCACCAACAGAATTAACAAGTTTTCCTTTAGCAGTATTAACTTGATAAACTTCGCCATGCTCACTAAAATAATAACTTCCTTTACTCCCGCGACTAACTAGAATATTTCTTGCTCCTAAAACTTGTAATTCTTTAATCATCGCTTCAAGTTGAGTCAAAGTAAGGTTAGGGTTATATTCTTGGTTAAGCATTTGGCAAATTTCTTCAACATTAGGTTTAATCAAATAAGGATGGGCTTTTAACCCGTACTTAACCCATTGCTTTGAAGAGTCAAGAATAAAAATCCCTTCATGATGGTTAACAATCATGCCAATTTGTTCATAAATGTTTTCTGAAATACTGGTAGGAACACTACCACTGGCAATCACCACATCGTGAGGTTGAAGGTGAGTATCTAAATAAGTAAGCAAATCTTGGACTAAATTTTGCTCTACTCTACTCCCTTGACCGTTCAACTCGGTTTCTTGATGGTTTTGAAAATCTTTAATTTTAAAATTAGTTCTGCTCTTACCAGGATAAAAAACAAAATCGTGTTTTAAGTTGATTTGTTTGAACTGTTCTAAAAAGACTTGATTATTATCAAGACCCATTAGTCCAGTTACAACAACATCCACACCTAAGTTATTTAATAAAACTCCAACATTAATCCCTTTTCCACCAACAACTTGATAATCATCATCATAGTAATTAGTTTCTCCCAAAACAAAGCCATTAGTTTGTAGGATTTGATCAATAGAAGGATTTAGTGTAACTGTATAAAGCAAGTTTCCAACCTCCTTTACTTTCTATAAAATAGCACTCTGCACTAATAATATAGATAGAAAGCGGGTTTTACAATTCTGTTTTGTTAATTTATTTGGCGAAATTTTTCAAAAAAAAGAAAAACTCAAACCAAAGTTTGAGTTTTTGAATGAAATTAACGTTTTGAGTATTGTGGCGCTCTTCTCGCTCCACGTAATCCGTATTTTTTACGTTCTTTAATGCGGGCATCACGAGTCAATAACCCCACAGCACGCAACTGACGACGATAGTCTTCACTAGCCTCTAACAAAGCCCGAGCAATCGCTAATCTAGTTGCTCCAGCCTGTCCAGTAAATCCTCCCCCATCAACTGACACCATAATGTCAAAATCTTTTTCAGTTCCAGTAGCTACCAAGGGTTGAGTTAAATCTTGTACTAAAGTCTCATAAGGGAAAAAGTCTAATGCTGGTTTCCCATTAACAACAATCGCACCTTTCCCAGGAGTAAGAATAACTTGAGCAACAGAAGTTTTACGACGTCCTGTTCCTCGATAAATTACTTTATCTGCCATTATTTATTCCCTCCTTTTTGTGTTTCAATCACAAGTGCTTTTGGTTGTTGAGCTTGGTAAGGGTGATTTTCACCAACCAAGACGTGCAATTGACGGAATTGGTTGTGACCTTGCACTCCTTTTGGTAACATCAAACGAATTGCTCGCTCTAAGATAAATTCTGGTTTGTTCTTCCGAACACTTGCCACATTACGACGTTTCAATCCACCAGGATACATTGAGTGGTGGTAGTAATTTTTATCTGATTCTTTTTTACCAGTGAAAATTGCTTTTTCAGCGTTAATGATAATCACGTGATCACCATTGTTAATGTGTGGGGTAAAAGTTACTTTGTGTTTTCCACGCAAAACCAAGGCTACTTGGGTCGCTAATCTACCAACAGTTTGACCAGCAGCATCAACAATGTATCAATCTTTTTTGATGTCAGCGGTTTTAATTAAGGTTGTTTGTTTCATTGCTATTTCTCTCCTTCAACTTGTCCGGGTTAAAAGTGTAAGCAATTGTTATTATATGCGGTTTTAATTCCTTTTTCAATCAATTTAGTCGCTTAAAATAAAAAACAATCGCCAGATTTACTGTCATTAAATTTCTTGGTCTTTTAAGAGTAGAGTGGCGTTAGTTTTAGTGACATAACGATAGCCAATCAAGAAGGTAATTCCATAAATTCCAGCCACCCCCCCGATCACAGCAAAGATTAAAAAGGCTGGATAAATAATCGGTACAACAAAGTTGGTATGCAACGCTAAATTATTAATAATTCCAGTCAATGAGAACCAACCTCCAACATACCCAATACTAAAGGCAATTACAATCATCACTGCATACATTCCCAAGACCATATTCACAATCGTTGTATTCTTGTATCCCAATACTTTTAAAGTAGCAATAAAGCGAACGTTATCTTTAATAATTAAAGAAGTTGTTAACATCACAATTACAAAGGTAATAAAGATAACTAATAAAATAATCATTACCAAGATTCCTAAAATCATGTTAGTAATTTGTTTTAAGATATCTTGACTAATCTGAATTGGAGTCAGACTACTAATTGCCCCTAGACCAATTCCATCATAAGTTTTATCTTTAACAATTCCACCATTTAAAGCAATCGGGGAATAGTCACCAAGTTTACTATAAGTCGCTATCCCAGCGCGAATATCACCAATATCATTACTCATTGAATACTTAAAGTTAAAGATTGGATAAGCATTATTAAAGATAAGATCAATATTTTTTGCAACCTGATAATAATTATTGTTATCATCAAGTAAAAAAAGGGTTTTAAATTCTTTATAAGTTAAATTTCTTAAATCATAGGGAAACTTAATTTTAGTAGTTGAAGCAAAGGTTTTGGCAAATTGTGGGGCAAATAAATGGTCTCACAAATAAGCTTGGGCTTGATCATAATTCATTAAGGCTTTAGCTTGAGTATTAGCAATTCATCCCTGAGGAGTTCCATACGTATCAGCAATTCCCACAATTCTAAAGGTTGTCTTAGCTTTCTTGCTTTCAAAACCAACATCACCTTCAAGATAGTTTTGATAAACTTGACCAGGAGTATTATCAATATTTAGTGACCCCGCGCTAATTTTTTCTTGTTTTCCAGTGATCGGGTTTTTTAACGTAGTTGAAAGACTATCCATACTACTAGTAGTAACAAATCCGTCCCCCCCCTCTTCTCGAGGGTCATTTTGGTTTCAATCACTGATTTTATAAGCAGTTTTTGAACCACTAGTGTAGTTTTCCATTTCATCATACAAGCGGTTAAAATCAATCACCTGATTTGTTTTTAAATGAAGTTTTTTAGCTAAACTTTGGTTAACAATAATCGGAGTCGCTTCATCATCAATCAAATCACCACTAAACAATAATGGCATCAAGTCATGGTGATTATTTTGTAAATCAATAAACTTACTATTGTTCTCTACTCCATAAATATTGAAGGTTAAGGGGTTAGGATTAATTGATTCCATTGAAAGTTTTACTCCCAATTGCTCACTATCAGGTGAGTAGGGAATCGTTGCAAAACTAAGGTTATAAACCTGGTCATTTTCATTAGCATAATAAGCTTTTTTGAAATATTGTTGCACAAAATAAGGTGCTCTGGTAAATCCAGTTTGAACAATTGCTGTACCTGCTCGTTGAGAAAAGTAAGCATCATATCATCCTAAATAGTCAGCAAGATAACTTTTAATAATTTCTAAACCTTTAATCGCACCATTGGTTTGAATGATTTGTGCTGCATCAGCACTAAGGTATTGATCAACAAACCGTTCATTACCACTTAAACTATTTTTATCACTTAAAATATGGTTCGCTCCAATTGGAGTTGTTATCTCTATTCCCTGATCATCTAGATAAGTACTCGTAGTTAAACTAAAGTTGGGGTTAGGTTGCAAGGTAGTTAAATAATCACCAAAACTTCTGCTTGAACCACGATACTCGTTTTTAAACGTCTCAAACCAATCAAGATTACCACTCTTAATTTTGTTGTTAAAAGCAGTAATTTGTTCATCATAAGTCAACTCAAGATTGTCAGGATTATCATAATAATCTTTGGTAATTACCAACCCAATAGTTTGGGTATAAACTTGATAGAAACTTTTTAAGATATTGAAATAAGCAATAGCTTGAGATAGTTCGTCACCAGCATTTGACACAGCTTGAATTTGGTTAATTAAATCTAAATAGCCTATTCATTGGTTTGAAAGAATGTTTCACCCAAAGGGATCAAGTTGGGCGAAATCAGCTAACAGGTGAAAATATTGGGTTGATAAAACTACTGAATAACTGTTTAACATTCTTAAATTAGCAGTCATCACTTGTAAGGGGTTAACAACCCCATCAGGTTGAGTTGCAAACTCCAAATCATAATATTCATTCGGAATTTTAGCAGTTAAAAGTTGTTGAGTGATTTTATCAAGATCATAACTACCCTGAGCAGTTAATGGTTGACTAGTAATTTTATTTAAGACTTGCGAATAGTTAAAAGTAGTAGCTTTTGAAGTTACTTTCGCATCATAAGTCTTCATAAAAGTATACGGATTATTATAGATAGGAGTGTCAAATTCAACTAACTGTTGGTACTTAATTCCTTGATAAGCAGCGGTTTGATTGTTCTTTAACAAAGTAGGAGCAGCAAAGGTAATTGTCATCAAGATTGTTGAAAGTAAAACCACAAACCCTACTCCAGAAATTTTTCCTTCACTTGAACCAAACAGAGCTGATCGTAGTTTTACTTCTACAGGACGATTATTAGTTAACGATTTAATAAAATAACCAAACTGACTGATTTTTGAGGCTTTGGTTGCATACACCAAATTAACTACATCATCATTCATAGTTAAATAAGCAATTAGAAACGTCACTGCAGTGACAAAAATTCACATCACCAAAACTACAACCATAAACGCAGCGATATCAAAAGTTCATGCTGATAAATCCAAGTTAAAGTGGTCAGTGAATAACTTGTTAATGGGGATTTGCACAAATTGGGCAACAATAAATCCTAAAATTCCCCCAAATCACGAACTCATCAAGGGTAAGGCAACATAGTTTCACACAATTTCACGTTTATAATATCCCAATGCTTTTAAAGTTCCAATTTGAGAACGGGTTCCATCAATTTGTTTCTGGGTAACTAAAACAATTGTAAAAATCGTCACAACTAAAACCACAATCAGAATAACTCCACTCAGCAACTGATAAATTTTAATCGTACTAATAATTGAAGCGGTTCGTCCAGCATACTGGTAAGCCTGATCACCGTTCTTAAATAAAATTGGGTCATAACCCTCATCACTAGCATCTTTATCTCGACCCATCAAGGTTAATAAATCGACATTCATTTGGTGAAGATCAAGCTTGCTAATTTTTTTTAAACTAGTGTTATTAAATTTCAAAGAAAAATAAGCCTCAGAATCTTGAGAATTTGCAGCAGTTAAAAGGGACTGGTTTTGGTCAAAGTAAGTTAAACCCTGAGCGCTTTTAGGATCTTTGAATAAACCAAAATTAACTGGGTCAATATAAGCAATTAACTCAGTTTTTTTATTTGGCAAAGGCGTAGATTGGTCGATAATTGGCATTACATAATCGATTGATTCTCCATATCCAACCACTTGAAATCATTTATAAGTTGAATAAAGTTTCTGGTAATTATCATTAGGATCATCTAAATTACTAATAGTGTCAACTAAACCAGCATTAAGATGATCCATATTGTTAAGTTTTGACTTAACTAAGAGTTGTGATCCTAAACTATCTTCTTGAAAACGAATAATATCACCAATCATGATGTGATTTTTCTTACCAAAAGTTGCATCAATTACAGTTTGGTGAACACTTTGAATACCATGACCTTGAGAAATCGCTAGTTGATCAACACTGTATTTTGAAGAATCAGGAGTAGTTTTAACAACCGCTTTAATTGTTAGGTTATGGTTATCATTTTGAATCCCACTAAAGTTTCTTCCTTCCGTTCTTGATCACGAAAAACTTAGTTTGGGATTGGCATAAGCATACTGACGAGAAAGTTGATAAAAGTAGTACTCTTGAGCTTCAACATTATTTTTAGGAACTGAGCCAGAATCATCATCAGTACTGGTTTTAACAAATAGAGTTGAAGGAACATCACCAACTACATCTCTCAAATTTGATGCCAGTGCAAGATGGTTATAATTGCCAATAACTTGGTTAGAAATTCCACTCATTAACGAAACTACTAAAGAGAAAACAAGAATTAATAAAGTTAATCCCAAAAGTAAGGGTCAAAGTTTAAAAGCATTTTTAAACGAATTTTTAGCGATTAAATTAAAACCTTTTAACTTCATCCTTCCCATCACTCCCCTATTAATTTTGTTTGGTTCTTTAAAAAGAAAATGTTAAACCAGAATTACCCTTCCCCACGATTAATATCAGTAACTTTTAACACGTATAGGTTAATTCTACCCGATTATTGCCAAAATGTTAAAAAAAGACCAAGCAAATGGTCTTTTGTGGTAGAGGGATTTAATAATTCATATTATTTTTAATTTCCTTCTCATGCTCAAGAGCAATCATCCAAAAACTTAAAGCAAATATCAAACATTAAACCACCAGAAATGACATTGTTTTAAAGTTCTACCACTCTTTCTTATCATACGCTATTTTTATTAATCTTCCTTATAAGTTTGCTTTTCACTTCCTTGTTGATAAGTAATTCCTACCAAACAAAGACCCTTACCATCAACAATAAAAGGCGACTTATCACCTTCACCAGTTAAACGAAGTTTGATTAACGCTTCGTGACTGCGAGGATTATTAAGATAGGCTTGTAAGCAAGCTCCAACAATCATCCGAATTTGGTACCGAATAAATCCTTTGGCTTGAAAATAAATTTTAATCCTGTTATCTTGATCCCGAATTGCTGTAATCGATTCAATTGATCTAATCGTTTGAAAGGATGAACGTTCAGCATTTTTTAAACCAGAAAAACAAAAATAATCGTGATTACCAACAAATAAGGTTAATCATTTCTTTAACTTATCAACATCAATCAAACCTTTGGTTCAATGCAATTCATAGCGCTGTCTAAAAATATCAAACTGATGATCATTGATCGTATAACAATAAGTTTTTTGTACTACTTGCCGAACATTAAAATCATTAGCAACTCGTTGGATAGTGTTAATACGCACATCAAGGGGTAACTTTTTATTTAAACCATGCAAAAAACTAGTTAAATTACTAATTTCAAAATCAAGTTGTAATAAAACTTTTTGATCCAGAGCATGAACACCCCGATCAGTTTTTGAAGCTCCTAAAACCTTAAAAGGAACCTTTTTAATTAAATGTTTAATTGCATCTTCTAAAGTTTGTTGGACTGTGCGAGTTGAAGGTTGTTTGACCCACCCCTTAAAACCTGACCCATCATAACTCAGACTTAATAAATAAGCTTGTGTAAATTCACGCCACATGTTAGTAAGCAGTTAGAACATCAATATAGGGTAGGTGCATTAAAGCACTAGTGGTTGGATAAACTTGAGAATAAACAATCATTAAAACTCCCATACTTGTGCCAACAGCAAAAATGATTAAATCAACCACAGAAAAACTAAATTGGTGGAAACGAGTACGAGCAGCGTGAGGATCATAACCCCGAGCATCCATCGCATAAGCAAGGTCTTCAGCCTTTTGAAATGAAGAAACCAATAAAGGAATAATTAAAGAAACCAAACCTTTTCCCTTATCTTTAAAACTTCCGTTTTTAATATCAATTCCCCGTGAAGCTTGAGCTTTCATAATTCTTCCTGCTTCATCCATCAGGGTCGGAATCATTCTTAAAGCAATTGAAATAATTGTTGAAAGAATGTAAACTGGGATTCCAATAAGTTTTAAGGGTGAAAGTAAATCTTCTAATCCTAACGTAATTTCTAGTGGTTGAGTAGTTCCAGTAATGATTGTAGTTAAAGTAATCATTAAGAAAATTCTTCAAGCCATTAGTAAAGCACTGTATAAGGCTTTTTCACTAAATCAAAACGCTTTTCAATGATAGAAGTGACCCAAACCAGTAACTTTTAAAATCTCAGGCCCCTTTTCAGTCAGAATATCAACATAGGGACCTGGAAGATAACCACTATACCCATGGTTAGCAACTTCATGATAATACTGACTATAATCACCTTGATTAGCCAATAACCCCGTAGTCATCTCGCCTGTTAACTTCATCAAAAAGATATTAATAATCAAAATCACTACAAAAATAATCATCGCAGGAAGCAAAAGGCGAAACAGCATTGTTCATCGTAATCGGGCCAAGAGATATAAACTAAAAATCGTTGCTGATAAAAATAAGTATCCCGTGTAACCAACTGGAAAGAAAATCGCAATGATTAAAAGGATAATCATCAAAAGTTTAAACCGTGGGTCCATTTTATGGACAGGGGAATTTAAGGGAATATAACGGCCAAATGTTAAACGCATGAAACTGTTCCTTTCTAAAAGTTAATGGGTGGTAGTTAAATAATCTTGGTATGCTGCAGTGAAATCATCAATAGTTCGAATTTCTTTTGTCGTTAAATCAATTCCCTTGGCTTTCAAAGCATACAATAACTCATAAATTTTTGGTGGTTCGATTTCCATCTTTTTTAATAATTCTTCATCAGAGAAGATTTTAAAGGGACTATCTTTCTTATAAAGTTGACCATTATGCATCACAATCACTTCATCAGCAATTCTTAAAACTTGGTCCATGTTGTGAGTCACCATAATGATCCGCTTATGATACTGTTGGTTTAAGTTTAAAAATAAGTTCATAAAGTCATCTTCACCCTGAGGGTCCAATCCTCCTGTTGGTTCATCTAAAACTAGCGTGTTACCATCCAAAGCTAAAATTCCTGCAATCGCTACCCGACGTTTTTGTCCTCCTGATAATTCAAAAGGTGAACGAGTAGCATAGTGGGGTGGTAAACCAACTAAAGTTAATAATTCAGGAACAGCTTTTAACGCTTTAGCCTTGCTTTCTCCCAAATGAATTGGTCCAAAAGCAATATCCTTTTCGATAGTATCTTGAAATAACTGGTATTCGGGAAATTGGAAAACTAACCCAATTTCTTTTCTCAATTCTTTGACATTAACGATTTTTTTAATTCCTGCAGGAATGGGATAATCACCAATCAATGAAACTCCAGTTTCACTAATCAATAAACCATTAGTTAATTGAATCAAAGTTGATTTTCCCGAACCAGTAGTACCAATAATACAAGTAATCTTATTTTTAGCTAAACTAATGGTAGCTTTATTTAGTGCTTTAAATTCAAAAGGAGAGTTTTTTGAATAAACATAAGAAACGTCTTTTAACAAAATATCATCTTGATAATCAAACTTTTGTTTAGTTTTTTTTGCTTGGTTTAAAATCGTTAAATAGGGTTGATTATTTAATTTATCAACCTTTTTTTGAGCCTTATCGGCTTTTTTTTGTTCTTGTTTAGCTTTTTTGGCAGCTTGTCTATTTAGCTGATATTCTTTTCATTGCTGAATTATTTTAGCGCGCATAAATGATCCACCAATTCTGCCAAGTTCTTGGCCCCTTCTTGAACTTTAATTCCCTTATTATTTAACGCATCTTCAACCATTGAAACAAAGGGTAATTCCAACCCAATGCCGCGCAAAAATTCCTTATCTCCCATAACTGTTGAGGGATCGCCAAAACGCACCATTTTACCTTGATTTAAAACCATCACTTTTGAAGCATTTAAAATCTCATCCATATCGTGAGTAATCGACAGGATTGTTTTTTGACCTTCATTCTTTAAATCTACCATGATTTCTTTAATTTCACGTCTACCCTTAGGATCTAACATACTTGTGGCTTCATCAAAAATGATAATATCAGAATCTAAGGCCAGAGTTGAAGCAATTGCTACACGCTGTTTTTGTCCTCCAGAGAGCATTAAAGGTTCTTTATCTAAAAAGTTTTCCATTCCTACCCTGGTAGCTGATGCTTGAATAATTGTAGGCATTAATGCAGGATCAACCCGATGGTTTTCTAAACCAAAAGCAATATCATCTTGGACTGTTGAACCAATAAACTGGTTATCTGGATTTTGAAAAACAATCCCCACAAACTGACGAACTTTCTCAACATTATTATCTTGCATTAAATTACCAAAAATTTTAATGCTCCCCTCATCTGGTTGTAATACCCCAATAAGCAGCTTAGATAACGTTGATTTACCTGATCCGTTGTGACCAACAATTGCAACATATTCACCATGGTTAATCTTTAGGTTAATATCATCTAATACTAAGGGTTCGTCTTCATCATAACGAAAAGCTAAGTCTTTAATCTCAATTGCAACAGGAGAAAGTTTTTCTAAATTCCCCAACCTACCCTGGCTCTTTACTACTTCTTTAAATTCTGCGTACAACTTTTGCGCTGCTTTTTGTTCATTAATTATCGTTTCATAACTTGGATCACTAACAGAAGTAGATTTTACCAAACTATTAATATTAACTAAGTTATTTTTAAACGCCTTAATTTTAATTAGTTCTTGATAATTCGCTTTGGCTTGATGATAATTAGTCTTAGCTTGTTGATACTCAATACGAGTAATTAGTTGGTGATGGTACTTTTTTTTAGCGGACAGAAAAACTTCCAAGCTGTTGTTAACATCCTGATTTAAACTATTAAGTTTTTGCGAATAAGCATCTAAATCACTTTGATTGAGCTTTTCTGTTAAATAGGTTGAAAAATCCTGATTTTTTTCCATGAAAATAAGCTCCTCTAATCAACAAATAATTATTATTAGTTTATACTTTTTATAAATAAAAAGAAAGCGAAATCGCTTCCTTAATTTGATTATAAATTATAATTAAACTCTTCAAGAAAGGAAAACATGATCACTTTAATTTGAGCTCAAACCAAAAAAAAGGTAATCGGAAAAGATCACCAGTTGCCATGAAAACTTGTTGATGAAATGAAACATTTTCAACAACAGACTTTAAATAAATCAGTTTTAATGGGGCGAAAAACTTGAGATGCTTTGCACGTCCAACCACTCCCTGGACGCAAAAACATTGTTTTAACCCATCAAAGTAGAAACAATTTCCCTCATCAAGTAGAAGTTATCACTAACCTTGATTCTTTTTTAGAAGAGTATACAAATCAAGTAGAGGAATTAATGGTAATTGGAGGCAGAGAAGTTTTTGATCAAGTGATAAAAAAAGCTAACAAACTAGTTGTTAGCATTATTGATCAAGATTACCCAGGTGACACATACGCCCCAGAAATTGATCCAAAGGTTTGAAAAGTAGTCGAAACCAAAGTTTATCCCGAGTTTAGCGTTTACACTTTTTTAAGAATCTAACTAAGTGGAAAACGATAATTAACAATTAAAACTGGATGAAGTTGATCAGTTTCATAACAAAGAAAAAAGTCTTGCACTTCGTGAGTTATTAATTCCATCTTACCTTCAAAAACTCGCATCGTAGGATCAACATTATAAGCATCCAGACTAAGAATTTTTTTAACATTCTGGTTGTATATTTTTAAAGATTGGATGGTGTAGTATCAATCTCAAGCTTGCTCAAAACTCATCGATTGATAAAAATGATTGTTTTTCATTTCTTGGAAAAAACCTTCTTTTTGATTTTTATTGTTATAAATCAACATGACAGCACCTCCTTAAAAAGTTCCATTTTAAGAATATCATAAGACAGAAAAAAAGATACTAAACGACTAGTATCTTTTTTAAAAAGACTTTCTTAAACCAGTTCAATTAAAACCATTGGGGCATTGTCGCCTTTACGGTTATCTAGTTTTAGAATTCTGGTATACCCACCATTACGATCTTGATAACGTTTATTCAAGGTGGTGAAAAGTTTTTGCAACGCAGTTTCCTTTTCATTTGCTTGGATGTTTCGCAATCAAGCACTTGCTTGTCTACGAGCGTGTAAATCATTACGTTTTGCTAAAGTAATCATGTGATCAAAGTGCACTTGTAATTCTTTTGCTCTGGTTTGGGTAAGTTGTAAGGATTCATTAAGGATTAACTCGGTTGTTAAATTACGCATTAATGACTCTCTTCAAGCAGTGTTTTGCCCTCTTTTTTGAATGTATGACATAAATTAATCCTCTCTTTTTATACTTGTTTGAAGTTTAAATTTAAACTAGCCACGCGGTCTTTAATTTCTTTAAATGATTTACGACCCAAATTTCTAATTTCTTGAATTTCATCTTCAGAACGAGAAACTAAATCACGTAAAGTTTCAACTCCAGCACGTTTTAGACAGTTTAAAGAACGTTGGGTTAAATCTAAATCATCAATATTTTGATCTAACTCTTGATCTTCTTCTTCCTCAGTGCCAATTACTTCTAAATCATTAATTTCTGCATCTAAATTAATGAAGTATTCTAGGTGTGCAGTTAAAACTTTTGCCGCAACTGAAATTGCAGCAACTGGGGTTAAACTTCCATCAGTAGTAACTTCTAAAATTAGTTTTTCTAAATCAATGCTACGACCAATCTTAGTTGGTTCAACGTGATAAGCAACCTTAACGATTGGTGAATAGTTAGAATCGATAGTAATTAACCCAACTTCTTTCACTTCTTCTTTATTATCTTTGAAAGAACGATACCCACGACCATTACGAGCAAATAGGGTTAAATCTAAAACTCCCCCATCAGCTAAAGTAGCAATCACTAACTCTGGATTTAAAACTTCAACTCCAGCAGGAAGGTTGATGTCTTTAGCAGTAACTGTTCCTGCAGTAGTACTATTGATCTTTAACTCAACAGTTTCATCACCATACATCTTGGTATCAATCTTTAAAATTAATTGTTTAATATTAAGGACAATACGTGAAACATTTTCTACAATCCCTGGTAGAGAGGCAAATTCATGGTTTGCTCCCTTTAGATTAATCGCATAAACTGCAGCTCCTGGGGTTGCTGCTAATAGGGTGCGACGTAAGGCATTACCAAGTGTAGTGCCAAAACCTCTTTCTAATGGTTCCACCATAAATTCCCCATAAGAGGTAGATTTTTCTTCTTTAAGAAGATTGAATTCTGGTCTGATAAATTGTTTCATCGTAACTTAACCTCTTGGACGTTTTCTAGGACGCACACCATTGTGGGGAATTGGTGTGGTATCTTTAATTGAAGAAATTTCTAAACCAACTGCTTGTAAACTTCTCACTGCAGCATCTCTTCCTGGTCCTGGGCCTTTAACTTCAACAGAAATGCTTCGCACCCCGTTATCCATTGCCCCTTTTCCTGCTGCTTCAGCAATCAACTGAGCAGCATAAGGAGTAGATTTTTTTGATCCTTTAAATCCTAAAGCTCCAGCACTTGATCAAGCAAGAACGCTCCCTTTTTCATCACTAATTGTAACAATAGTGTTGTTAAAAGTAGAATGAATATGAGCAATTCCTTTAGGAATATTTTTCTTGATTTTCTTTTTAGTTTGTGGTTTTTTATTTGCCATTTTGATTTACTCCTATCTAACTATTTCTTTTTATTGGCGACAGTTTTTCTTGGACCTTTAACAGTTCTTGCATTGGTCTTTGAAGATTGTCCACGCGCTGGTAAACTCTTACGGTGGCGAATTCCTCGATAACTCCCAATTTCCATTAAACGTTTAATGTTTAAAGAAACTTCTCGACGTAAATCCCCTTCGGTTTTTACACTTCCTAGTTCTTGAGTAATATCTTTGATTTGTTCTTCAGTTAAATCTTTTACCCGCACATCTTCTGAAATTTGGGCATTTTTTAAGATTTTTTGAGCAGTACTGTTTCCTACCCCATAAATATAGGTTAAAGCAACCACTACTCTTTTATTGTTTGGTATTTCTACTCCATTAATACGAGCCATTTATTATTCTTCCCTTTCTCTTAATTTTCTTTCAAGGTTTAACCCTGACGTTGTTTATGTTTTGGGTGGATACAAATAATCATTACACGTCCCTTACGTCTAATTACTCGACAATTGTCGCAAATTTTTTTGACTGATGATCTTACTTTCATCTGACTAGCTCCTCCATCTTTCCACAATTCTTAGTTATATACTTATCCTTTAAAACGATAAGTAATTCTTCCACGTGTCATATCATATGGTGAAATCGCAACTGTTACCTTATCTCCAGGTAAAATGCGAATGTAATTCATCCGGATTTTACCTGACACGTGGGCATCAATGATAACATCGTTTTCCAATTTCACTTTAAACATTGCGTTGGGCAATACTTCTACAACAGTCCCATCGACTTCTAATAAATCTTCTTTAGCCATATCTATTCTTTTTCTCCTTTATTACGAGTTAAAACTTCGCAACCAGTCTTGGTCACTAAAATAGTATGTTCAAAATGAGCACTGTTCTGGTGGTCAACTGAATAGACGGTCCACCCGTCAGGACCAGTTTTAGTAAAACGACTCCCTTGTTGAACCATTGGTTCAATACAAATAACCATTCCTTCACGTAAACGCAGTCCACTATTAAAAGTTCCATAATTGGGAATAAAGGGATCTTCATGCATATCTAAACCGATCCCATGACCAGCATAATCTCGTGGCACAGAAAACCCAAAACTTTCCACATAATTTTGAATTGTTGCGCCGATGTCACCAATTCTTGCCCCTGGTTTTACCACGTTAATAGCCATTTCCAACGATTTTTCAGTCACCTCTATAAGTATAACATCTTTTTTGCTTTTTGGTTCACCACAAATTTTGCTAAAAGCTGCATCGGCATTGTATCCTTGATACATACACCCAGCATCAATTGAAACAAGATCACCCTCAAGAATCACCCGATCTTGAGGAATTGTGTGAACTAATTGGTCATTAATTGAAATACAAATGTTTTTTGGAAAACCTTGATATCCTAAAAAATTCGGCAAACAGTTTTTAGTCTTTAAAAATTCAGCAAACGCTTGGTCAAGATCAAGTAAATTCGTCCCGACCTGAGCTTTAGTGTTAAGCAACTGTAATCCTTCAGCTAAAACACTTCCTGCTATTCGCATTTTTTCAATTTCTGCCTTAGTTTTAATTTTAATCATTTGACGTTCTTATTTTAAACTTTCTAAAATTTGTTGATAAGCAACATTAGCATCACTATCATGACCAGGAATTTTAATTACTTTTTCAATACTATGATAATATTCAACCAAAGGTTTGGTATTTTTTTCATATTCTTTTAATCTGATTATTACCTTTGCTGGTTCATCATCACTTCTCCGTACCAACTTAGTTCCATCATAATCACAAATCCCAGGTGTTTTTGGAGGACGACCAACTAAATTATAACTACGTTTGCACATTGGACAAACCAAGCGGTTGGAAATCCGGTCGATGATTACTTCATCACTGACTTGAATATAAAAGACTTTATCAATTCCCTTACCAAGTTTTTTTAACATTTCATCAAGAGCTTTGGCCTGAGCAAGGGTACGAGGATAACCATCAAAAATTAAGTTATCACTACGAGTATTAACCAAATAGCTTTCTACCATTTGGTTAACCAGAACATCAGGGACCAAATTTCCTTGATCAATGTACTTTTTACATTCCTTACCAAGAACAGTGTTTTCTTCGATTTCCTTTCGCATAACATCCCCAGTTGAGAATTGGATAAATCCTTGATTTGTAACCAATTTTTCTGCTTGAGTTCCTTTTCCAGAACCCGGAGCTCCCAATAAAATAATATTCATCATCAATCTCCTTCTATCAAATATGTGATTCTCGTTCTGATTTCACCAAATCACTATCACTAAACTTTTGTTTTTTCTTGTCAATAAATGATTGTTGGATCAATCTTCCCTTGACTTGTTGAATTGTTTGAATCGCTACAGAAATACAAATAATTAATCCCGTTCCTCCAATGGCAAATTGACTTGGTAAACCAGTAATCTTAGAAATAATGTATGGTAATACTGCAATTATCGCCAAGAAGAAAGCACCAATAATCGAAAGCCGGTTAATTGTTCCACCCAAGAATTTACTAGTATCTTTACCTGGTTTAATTCCAGGAATAAAGGTTCCTGATTTTTGAAAGTTTTCAGCAATCTTTTCAGGATTAATCTGGACTTGGGCATACAAGAAGGTGAAGGCGATGGTTAATACCGCATAAATAACGATTCCTCACCAACTTCCAAATGATAAGATATTATCACAAAACTTAACAAACCCGCTGTTAGGACTACCAGCTCGAACAATTTGAGCAATTGTAATTGGAGTAGAAATAATCGCCGAAGCAAAGATGACAGGAATCACCCCGGCATTATTTAGTTTTAATGGTAAATAAGGAGTGTAGTCTTCAGATTTAACTAAACCAGACCCAGTTTGCTGAATTGGAATCTTTCTTTCTGCTTCGTTCATTAATACCACAAAGAAGATAATTAACAAGAAAACTACAACATAAATCACAAACTTAATAATTCCACTAAACAGCACTCCTGCAGCTTCGTGATTAGTTGAAATTCAGTATTGATAACTTGACTTAAAGTTGTTAGGAAAAGTAGTGATAATTCCTAAGAAAATTACAATCGAAATTCCGTTTCCTACCCCTTTGGTGGTAATTTGATCAGAGATTCATAACATCAAGTATGATCCTGCTAACATCACTAAGGGAATCAAAACATAATAGAAGGCAGCAGGAGCCATTCCCACTTGATCTCCAGCTGTATCTCATGCCAAACGAATAATCGGGTTTGCCCCACCATTCATGTTCGCAAGAGTAAAGACTGTGGCTTCCGCTTGCATAATCGCAAAAGGAACCATCAAGATTTTGGTTAAACGGTCGAGTTTTTTTCTTCCTCGTTCTCCAGACTTAGCCCAGTTAGCTAAAACTGGAATCACATCAGTTGATAACAACTGCACAATAATTGAAGCAGTAATAAAGGGTGAAACTCCTAAAGCAAGAATCGAGAACTTCCCAATGCTTCCTCCCCCTAAAGTAGACATCAGTTGGAAAAAATCCATTCCCTGAGCTTCTTGCATTGCTTTTTGATCAATTGTAACCCCAGGAACAGTTAAAAACATTCCCACCCGAATAATTACTAGCACAAAAAAAGTAAAAACGATTCGCAAAACTAAGTCCTTGTTTTTTACAAAGAAATTATTTTTGTCAAAATCGTTAACTTTTACCTTCTTAGGCTCTTTGCGCAATCTAGTTAATTTATTTTGTTTAGTTTTAACTACCTTAGCCACCTAAATTACCTCAACAGTTCCCCCGTTTTTTTCAATCATGGCTTTTGATGATTGAGAAACTTTGTTTACTTTTACCTTAACCTTTTTAGTTAAAGTTCCCTTTGCCAAAATTTTTACCAAGACTTTATCATTTTTAATGATCTTGTTTTCCACTAAAGTTTGGTGGTTAATCTCATCAAAAGTGAACTTTTCGATTTGGTCTAAGTTAATTAAAACATATTCCTTTTGATTATGGGAGTTAAAACCGATTTTTGGGATTCTTCTAAACAAAGGAGTTTGTCCCCCTTCAAATCCTGGACGAGTTCCCCCTCCACTACGTGAGTTTTGCCCCTTGTGTCCACGAGTGGCAGTTTTCCCTTTTCCAGACCCAGTTCCGCGACCAATTCTGGTTTCTTTCTTTCGACTACCAGTGGTTGCTTTTAATTCGTGTAATTTCATCGTTTATTCACTCCCTACTAGCCTTCTTGTTGTTGTTCTTTATTATCAACCTTAATTTGGTCAACTTGTGGTTCTTTACTAAAACGTAAAGCTTGCACCTGATTTCTGGTTTGGATGTTTTCTAATCCAGCAATTGTGGCACGAATCATGTTGATTGGACTATTTGATCCTAATGATTTAGCATAAATATCACCAATTCCTGCTAATTCAATCACTGCTCTTGCTGGTCCTCCAGCAATTACCCCTGTTCCTTCTTTAGCTGGTTTAATTAACACTTTCCCAGCCCCAAAGTTTCCTAACACTTCGTGAGGAATTGTTGTTCCTCGTAAAGGTACTCTAATAAGGTGTTTATGAGCTTCTTTTACCGCTTTTTTGATTGCATCAGGCACTTCGTTAGCTTTACCAGTCCCAAAACCAACTTGTCCTTTCTTGTTTCCAACCACAACAACAGCAGCAAAACGGAAGTGTCTTCCTCCTTTGGTAACTTTAGTAACCCTACGAATTGTTACTACTCGTTCTTCAAATTCTTGTTTTTGATCAACGCGAGGACGACGGTTGTTTTTGTTATCACGACGTGGCTTAGAAAAACGACGATCGTTATTTCTTGGTGCTGATGAATTTTGGTCATCAGCACTAGGTTGTTCTACTACATTAACAGTAGTTTGGTTTTTATCAATTTGTGTCATCATCATTGTCCTTTCTAGAATTTAATTCCGTTTTCACGCATCGCTTCAGCAAATGCTTTGACTTTTCCGTGATACAAATAACCACTACGGTCAAAGACCACTTCTTCGATTTTAGCGTCTTTTGCTTTTTTAGCTAACTCTCCAGCCACAGCAATTGCTGCTTGAATGTTTGCCTTGTTTTTTAAATCGGTCATTTTTAAAGTTGATGCTGAAACTAGGGTTGTTCCAGTCGTATCATCAATAATTTGGGCATAGAAGTTAGTGTTTGATTTATAAACATTTAAGCGTGGACAGTTAGGTGTACCACTGATCTTGCTACGTACCCGAAAGTGACGGCGTTTTCTTGCTTCTGGTTTTGTATATTTCATTTCCTACCTCTTACAGCCTATTTACCAGCTGCTTTCCCTTCTTTTCTAATAATGTGTTCATCAACATACTTCACTCCCTTACCTTTATAAGGTTCAGGACGACGATATGACCGAATATCAGCAGCAGTTTGACCAACCAATTGTTTATCAATCCCTTTAATTACCAAACGCGTTGGTTTTGGTGCTTCAATACTAATTCCTTCGGGAATCAAGTATTCTACTGGGTGAGAGAAACCTAAAGAAAGGTTAACTTTGTTTCCATTCACCTGAGCACGATACCCAACTCCGACGATTTCTAATTCTTTAGTATATCCTTGAAACACCCCTTCAATCATTCCGTTAATGATTGAATTAGTCGTTCCGTGTAATTGTTTGGTGTGCTTGTTTTCATTACTCCGAGTAATGTGTAATTGTTGATCAACTTGTTCAATTTTAATTAATGGTGAAAAGACTCTTGTTAAAGTTCCTTTTGGTCCTTTAATCATCACTTCATTATTTGGTTGAACACTAATTTCAACACCCGCAGGGATGGTTAATAATCTATTTCCAATACGTGACATATTTAACTCCCTTTCTATCAGACAAAAGCCAAGACTTCGCCACCAATTTTTTGGTTACGAGCGACTTTTCCCGTCATGATTCCTTGTGATGTTGAAACAATTGCGATTCCTAACCCATTTAATACTTGAGGAATTTGATTTGCTGGTGCATAAACTCTTAGGCCTGGTTTTGAGATTTTTTTCAACCCTTGAATTACCCGGATTTTTCCTTTGTATTTCAAAGTAATAGTTAAAGTTTTTTTCACATCACCAACCACTTCGAATGCTTCAATAAACCCTTCGTTTTTTAAAATCTCTGCAATTTGGATTTTCATCTTACTTGCAGGCATGATCACTTGAGGTAAGTAACGTTGGTTCGCATTCCGAATTCTGGTTAACATATCTGCGATTACATCTGTTGTCATTTCTCTATTCTCCTTTTAATCTCTCTATCATGAGGCCTTTTTTACACCAGGAATTTGGCCATCGTATGCATACTTTCTAAAGCATAGACGGCAAATACCAAACTTTTTTAACACCGCGTGAGGACGACCACAGTTTTTACAACGAGTGTAGTTTCTCACCCTAAACTTTTGGTGTTTGGCTTGTTTTACTTTTAATGATTTCTTTGCCATTTTTTCTTCTCAATTCCTTTCTGAGTATTATTTTGCAAAAGGCATTCCCATTTTGTCCAAAAGGGCCTGTCCTTCTTGGTTATTTTTCGCAGTTGTCACAATCGTAATATCCATTCCCCGAATTTTTTGCACTTTATCATAATCAATTTCAGGGAAGATAATTTGTTCTTTGATTCCTAAAGTATAGTTTCCAAACCCATCAAAGGCAGTTTTTGAAACTCCACGGAAATCACGAACACGAGGAAGAGAAACGTTAATTAAACGATCTAAGAAATCATACATCTTTCTCCCTCTTAGGGTTACTTTGACTCCAATTGGCATTCCTTCACGCAACTTAAAGACTGCTAAAGATTTTTTTGCTTTGGTAATCAAAGGTTTTTGGCCAGTAATTAGAGCAAGTTCTCCAGCTGCTTCTTCAATTCTTTTTGAATCATGCACTGCATCCCCAATTCCCATATTAATGACGATTTTACTAATTTTTGGAACTTGCATCACTGATTTATATTCAAATTCTTTAAATAATTCAGGAACGATGTTTTCCCTGTAGTTTACTTCTACGCGACTTTTATTCATCTTGACTTGTTCCTTTCCTATTTAATTGCTTGTCCAGATTTTTTGGCTACTCGTTGTTTTTTTCCATCAACTACTTGGAATCCGATGCGAGTAGTAGCATCTTTTTTCTTGGGATCAACAAAGGCAACATTTGAAATATGAATTGTTGCAGGAATTTGTTTTAACCCCCCCTGAGTATCAGTTTGATTAGGTTTTTGGTGTTTAACCACTTCCACTCCTTGGACTGAGACTCTGGTTTTATCTTTTGATATTCAGGTAATTGGTCCGGTTGCTCCTTTGTGAGAACCAGCAATTACTTTGACAATATCACCTTTTAATAATTTTGCTTTTGCCATTATCTTGTTCTCCTATAAAACTTCGGGAGCAAGTGAAGAAATCTTCACAAACCCAGCTTCTTTTACCTCTCTAGCAATTGGACCAAAGATTCTAGTTCCCCGTGGGTTTTTATCTTCTTTGACCAAAACTGCTGCATTTTCACTAAATTTAATATAAGTACCATCCCCGCGACGTAGTTCTCGGGTTGTGCGTACAATTACTGCTTTCACAACTTGACCTTTTTTAATTACTGCTCCAGGAGTAGCACTAATTACTGAAGCTACAACAATATCACCAATGCTAGAAAACTTCTTTTTTGAACCACCTAGGTTCCGAATCACTCTTAATTCCTTTGCTCCGGAATTATCAGCAACTTTTAACTTACTTAATTCTTGAATCATCTCTCAATTTTTCCTTTACTAAGTACTAAAGTACAGCTTTTTCCACAATTCGCACTAAACGGAAGTTTTTAGTAGCAGCAAGGGGACGAGTTTCCATAATTTCGACGCGATCACCGATATGAGCAATTTCTTGTTCATCGTGAGCTTTGTATTTCTTTGAATACTTTACGCGTTTTTTATAAATTGGGTGGTTTTTATAAGTTTCAACTAAAACAGTGATTGTCTTGTCCATTTTGTCAGACACGACTCTTCCAGTTAAAACCCGACGTTTATTTCTTTCCATCATCAGCATCTCCTTTTGCTTCTTCTTCAACAGCTGTAGTTAAACTATCAGCTGCCCCATCTTCTTGGTCTTGTTGCATTTTTGTTTGTAATTCTTCAATTTTTTTCAGTTGTTGTTCACGCACTTTTTTCCCATCAAGATCAGCTGCTTCGACAGCCTTGTTATAATCAGCCTTAATGGTTTTATTAGTGTCTTGCCCTTGGTGTTTTAACTCTCCTAGCACCAGTTCAATCCGAGCAATTTCTTTTTTAATGAGTTTAATACGGTGAGTTTGTTCTAAACTACCCAATACCGCTTGAAATTTCAACGCAAATAACTCGGCACGTTTTTCTTCACCAGTTTTAATTAAATCTTCAACACTTAATTTTCTTAAATCATTAATTTGGTTTGTTTTAGGCATTAATCTCACCTCTCTTCACAAATTTACATTTGATTGGTAACTTGTGCATTGCTAAGCGAAGCGCTTCACGAGCAACTTCTTCACTCACTCCGCCCACTTCAAACATCACAGTTCCTTGTTTAACAACTGCTACTCATTCTTCAGGATTCCCTTTTCCAGATCCCATCCGTACTTCAGCAGGTTTTTTTGTTCTTGCCATTTGGGGGAAAATTCGCAATCAAACTTTCCCGTCCCGTTTCATATAACGCGTCATAGCAATCCGCGCTGCTTCAATTTGACGAGCAGTAATTCAAGCACCATCCAAGGCCATTAATCCATATTCACCAAAGTCGACTTTTTTAGCTCCTTTAGCTTTTCCTTCATAACTAACACGGTGAGGTTTACGATATTTTGTTCTTTTAGGCATTAACATAACTATCTCTTCCCTCCTTGGTTTTCCCCTTCAGGGGTCGTTTTACGAGCATTATTGCGGTAGTTGGGATTGTTTCCTTCGCGACGAGGACGACGTGAGTCCCGACGGTCGTTACGAGGATTTTTTCCTAATTCTGGAGTTTCGCTACGGGTGAATTTTCCAATGATTTCTCCATGATTAATTCACACCTTTACTCCGATTTGACCATAAGTAGTTTTTGCTTCGTATAAAGCATAATCAATGTTTGCTCTTAAAGTAGAAAGTGGTACTGAACCTTCTAAATATCCTTCAGTCCGCGCCATTTCAACGCCTCCCAATCGACCAGAAACAGAGGTTTTAATTCCCTTTACACCCGCCTTTAAAGCACGGCGAATGGCTAATTTTTGCACCGTTCTAAATGATGCCCGGTTGGTAATTTGTTCACCAATTCAGCGAGCAACTAGAGTGGCATCAGCATCAGGATTACGAACTTCAACTACCTTAACACTAACCTTTAAGTTTTTATCCTTAGCGGTTTTTTTCACAGTCAAAGCAATCTTTTCAATGTTTTTCCCTTCTGCTCCCAACACGATTGCTGGACGAGCAGTACGAATAATTAAAGTAATTTCTTTTTTAGTACGTTCAATATCGATTTTTGATACCGCAGCATCCTTTAATAAAACTAAAAGGTTGCGACGAATCTTAATATCTTGGTTTAATCACTTTACATACTCTTCTTTTTCCGCATATCAACGGTTTTCTCAATCCCTTACAATTCCTAAACGTAAGGCATTTGGTGATACTTTTTGTCCCATTATTCTCTCTCCTTCCTATCTTTGATCACTCACAACAATTGTGATGTGAGAAGTTCTTTTTAAAATTTCATAAGCGCGACCATGAGCACGAGGACGGAAACGTTTTAAAGTCGGCCCTTCGTTTACATAGGTTTGAGCGATAAATAATTTATCAGCTTCCATCCCGTTGTTGTTAACTGCATTAGCAATTGCTGAGTTTAACAATTTTAATACGGGTTCTGCTGAACGTTTATCCAAGTTTTGCAAAGTAGCGATTGCTACAGCAACTGGTTTATTTCTGATGGCATCGACCACAAGGCGAACTTTTCTTGGGGAAATGCGAATCATACTTAATTGTGCTTTTGCTTCCATTTTGATTCCTTATCTCCTATTTCTTAACCTTGTTATCCCCATGACCACCAAACTTACGGGTAGGGGCAAATTCACCTAACTTGTGACCAACCATATCTTCAGTAATATAAACTGGGATAAATACTTTTCCGTTATAAACACCAAAAGTATGTCCGATGAATTCTGGGAAAATAGTTGATCTACGTGATCAAGTTTTAATAACTTCTTTTTTTTCTCCTAAAGCAGCGACTTTTTTTAACAAATAGTCATCCACAAAAGGACCTTTTTTCAATGATCTTGACATATATCCTGCTATTTCCTTTCTTACTTACTACGACGTCTTACAATCAATTTTTGTGAAGACTTCTTCTTATTGCGAGTTTGCACTCCCAGAGCTGGTTTACCTCAAGGAGTCACAGGACCTTTACGCCCAATTGGCGCACGTCCCTCTCCCCCTCCATGAGGGTGATCGTTGGGGTTCATAACTGATCCTCTGACGGTTGGACGAATTCCTTTTCAACGGTTTCTTCCGGCCTTTCCTCAATTAATTAAGTTATGTTCTTCATTACCAACCACTCCGATTGTAGCTAAACATTCACTTAACACTTTTCGAACTTCTCCAGAACTCAAACGTAAAATGGTATATTTAGTAGTTTCGTCACGACCAACAATTTGTACTGAGGCACCAGCTGATCTAGCCATTTGTCCACCCTTACCTGGCTTTAATTCCACGTTGTGAACCAAAGTACCATCGGGAATATTTTTTAAAGGTAGGGCATTTCCCACCTTAATATCAGCATCAAGAGCACTAACAATACTCATCCCTACGCTTAATCCTTTTGGAGTTAAGATGTAACGTTTTTCACCATCCACATAATTAATTAAAGAGATAAACGCGTTTCGGTTGGGATCGTACTCAACTGTTGCTACTTTTCCGATTACATCAAACTTGTTTCGTTTAAAGTCGATGATTCGGTATTTACGTTTATGTCCTCCACCTTTATGACGAGTGGTAATGTGACCTTGGTTATTGTGTCCTGACTTTTTATTTAATGATGTTACTAATGACTTTTCTGGTTTATCAGTAGTTAAAACCTTTTTATAGTCAATAGTTGTCATATTTCTCCGACCGTTGGTCGTTGATTTATACTTTTTAATTGCCATTTTCTTCCCTTTCATTTCTTGCTTAATAAGCAACGCTTACATTAATCTACCTAAGGGTTAGGTCTTTCTATAAGTCGTTTAAGATTGCTAATTGTTCCCCTGGCTTTAAGGTAATAATTGCTTTTTTATAATTACTGGTGGTTCCATCAAAACGTCCTAAACGTTTGTGTTTTCCATCATAATTCATGGTTCTGACACTTTGCACTTTAACTTCAAAAATTTCTTCAAAAGTTTTTTTGATTTGCGTTTTGTTAGTTCTTTTATCAACTACAAAAGTATAAGTACCATTAGCGTGACCTAGATAACTTTTTTCAGTTAATAAAGGTTTTTTAATTACTTCAGTTACGTGCATTAGGCATAAACCTCCTCTAATGCTTGAATTGCTTCTTCAGTTACCAATAATTTGGTTGCATTAACTAAATCTAAAACATTAATTTGGTTCTTGCTAATCACATTAACCTTTTGAATGTTTGCTCCTGATTTAACAACCAATTGATCACTTTCTTTAGTTACAATTAAGACTTTTTGATTATCAATTTTTAGGTTAGTCAACACTTCACTCATTTGCTTAGTTGAAGGTTCACTAAAGATGAATTTATCCACAATGATTAAGTTTTCACTTTGTGCTTTATCAGCTAGTGCTGACTTCATTGCCAATACTCTCACTTTTTTATTAACAGTTAGTTTATAATTCTTTTCTCCAGTCGGTCCAAAAGCAACTCCTCCACCTCTTCATTGTGGTGCACGAATTGATCCTTGGCGGGCACGACCAGTTCCTTTTTGTTTTCAAGGTTTTCTTCCTCCACCTGAAACTTCAGCACGAGTTTTAACCTTGCTAGTCCCTTGGCGCGCAGCAGCTTGTTGAGCTAGGATTACATCAAACATCGCTTGAGTGTGAGGAGTAATTGCTCAAATATTATCGTTTAGTTCAAGGTCTTTAAGTTTAGTACCTTTAACATCAATAACTTGTGATTTCATTTAAACTTTCCCTCTCTTAAGCTTCTGTGTCAGCAGCTGGTTCAACACTTGGTTGCACCAAAGGTGCTGGTTCTGCTTTTCTAACTAAAATGCTTGCTGCTTGATTACTTGCTTTGTGCTTCACGTTTTGACGAATTTGCACAAAACTATTTCTTGGTCCTGGTACAGACCCCTTGATATAAACTAAGTGGTTGGCTTGGTCAATTTGTACCACTTCCAAGTTTTGGATGGTTACTTTTTCTGCTCCCATATGCCCTGGCATTTTCTTTGATTTGAAAATCCGGTTAATAATCGCTCCCATTGAACCAACCCCGCGGTGGTATCCTGATCCGTGTGCCATTGGTCCAGTGTGATAATTGTGTCTTTTAATTGAACCAGCGAACCCTTTCCCTTTTGAAATTCCTGTCACATCGACAAATTCACCATTGGTGAAAAGATCTGCAGCATTAACTTCTGCTCCTTGCTCAAATCCTTCCATCCCTCTGATTTCTTTTACGTAGCGCTTAGGATTGGAACTAGCCTTTTTAAAATGACCAGTTGCAGGTTTATTTACTAAGTTTTCACGTTTGTCTTGTACACCTAGTTGTAACGCTTGATATCCGTCTTTTTCAACGCTTTTAACTTGTAAAACTTTGTTTGGTTGCACATCAATTACAGTTACAGGAATTAAACTCCCTTGTTCTGTAAAGATTTGAGTCATGCCAACCTTACGTCCTAAGATTCCTTTCATTCTTATTTCCTCCCGATTGATAATCACATGTATTTTGTTAATTTATTTCTTTATTCTTAAAGCTTAATTTCAATATCAACACCACTTGGTAGTTGTACTCTTGCAAGCACATCCATCGTAGTTGCTGATGGGTTTGAAATTTCTAAGATTCTTTTGTGTGTTCTCATTTCGAACTGTTCACGTGAATCTTTGTACTTATGAACAGCTCTTAAAACAGTAATGATTTGCTTTTCAGTTGGTAAAGGAATTGGGCCTTTAACTTGAGCACCAGTTCCTTGTGCTGCTTCAATAATTTTTGAGCAACTTTGATCAACTGTTCCGTGATCATAACCTTTTAATTTGATTCTGATTTTTTGTTCAGCCATCTCTAAAATCTCCTATTTAACGACAACTCGTTCCAGCGTGTTGTCTTTTACGCACACAAAATACACATGCAAGTTAGATTATAGCCGTATTTTCAAGCAATTAAAAGTAAATTTTTAAGAAATTTTCTAAAAGTTAAATTAGTTAAAAAACCGCATAAATAAACGATTATTTTAAATATATACTGTCCTATTTTGATACATTATATTTGGACTTTAGTTTGTTAATTTTCACTTGTTCATCAAAGGTTAAATTTCCAAACCGATGCAGATTATTTATTAAATCATTCAACGCTTTTAAATCAGTTACCTTAGTAAATAAGAAAGGTTTGATTTCTTTTAAAGAATAAAGCAAATCATCATAATTCAAATTTAGAGACTCAAAGATTTTCTGACATAAACTCTTTCACGCAAAATAAGTCAAATTCCTAGTAGTTTCCATGAACTCAACCAAGTACTTAACATCTTGAGTTAAGTTATAGTAATGAAAGAATTCTGTTTGTCTTGCTTCTAATATTGGAGCAAATCTTGATTCAAGTGCACGAATAACGCGATTACGAATTAAAAAGATTAAAGGTTCCTCATAATTAATAGCAAGCTTTAAATGGTGGTGATTTTGCACTTCAACATAGCCCTGACAATAAACTTGCTGCTTGATTAAATCAACTAGATGAAAAGTTGCTAATCAAGAATCATCAAATAGTTTTTCATCAATTTCATAAATTAATTGCTGATGATTACTAAAACTAATTTTATTTTCCTTACCCAGTTTAATTAAATAGTTCCATCGATAATTAGGATCACTGATATCAAAATTAGCATTCACTAAAAAACCGTTAATATCGATTAAGGGTTGATGAGTTAATTCTAAATAATTCTTTGTTAATTGATCATCATTTAACTTTCAAAAGGTTTGGTTATTCTTTTGATAACTAACAAGAATTTTAGGAAGCATTGTTAGGGCAAATGATTCTTGGTTCAGAATTTGATTAGTGAACTTATTAAAAGCTAAATAAACCACTCTAGTGGGATTAAAGTCTAAATAAAGGTCAAAACGCAAAGCAAAATATCTACTAGTAGAATTAACTCCCTGATACATAGTTTTGATAATTGGATCTACTTCGTATTTTAAAGCGCGGTTTCAGTTTGCATTTTTAAAACTAGCTTTTCAAATTGATTGGGGGATAAATTCAAATTTTTGATCACCAATTAAATATGAAGATTGATCTTGATTAACTTTAGTAATTTCAACAAGAACAGTTCTAGTTTGTAAAAATAACATGCTTTAATTCCCTTCTTTTGTTAATCATACAAAAAAGTAATAATTTTTAAAAATTTGTTTTCTCTTTTATTTATCTCACTGTGTGATATTCTTAAATTAATACAATTAATCAGATAAAAGATCTGTTAAATATAGAGAGGTAAAAGAATGAAAAAAACCAAAAAGGCTAAACCTGCTAAAACAAAGAAACCTGCTAAAAAAGTTAAAGCTAAGAAAACTGCCAAAAAGGTCGCTAAACCAAAAAAAGCAACAAAGAGTAAAACTAAAAAAACCAAAGTTAAAGCAAGCAAAGCTAATAAAAAGACCAAAAAGGCAAAGAGTAAAAAAAGTAAGAATGCTAAAGGTGCTACTGCAATTAGTGCTTCAACCAAAGCTCAAGTTAACTTAGTTGAGCACCCAGTTTTAAAAATTAAACCAATTACTAATCTTTCTAGCGAAGAACAACACCAAGTCTTAGAAAACTTAAGAGCATTAGCAAAGTCACAAACTACTTTTGCTGATAAATACTATGTGCTTGATAGTGGATTAGTGGTGATGATTGCTACTAGCAAAAAAGATATTCGTGGTATTAAAAAATATTTACGAAGATAATTTTCATAGATTTATTAATCTTTTCAAGAGTGCTAAGCGCTCTTTTTTATTTACAATTCGATTTAAATAAGTATGGTTATAATCCTCAAGATGTAGCTGATATTATTCAGGGAGTTTATCCTGAAAACCAAAGTCTTTAGACCTTTAACATAAATTTTTCTTAACCATTCTTTCGCCTCATCTTGAACAACATAACGATTTTTCTTTTTTTCATTAGCAATAAACTCACCCTCAAAATCCTAGTAAAAACCTTTAAGATTGTAGCAATCTTCTTATATCAGTTCGATAAGTGAATCCGTTGTTATTAACACAAGAAAAAAGAAGTCCCAAAACTTATTGCAGTTATGACTTCTTTTCTCTTTTTTAGTTTTATTACTCATTATTTAAAATGAATCTTATTGCTACTTAAATAAGGAAAAGGTAAATCCTCATAAGCATCAATGTATGGTTGTGACTCTTTAGTCATTTTCACTAACAAATAAGAAGGTTGATCTTTATATTGCTTAATATCTCTCTTGATAAAAGCAATTACATCCTCGTCTTCTAACTTGTCAATCTTAGTAAAATTCTTCCCGTATTTTTCAGTATAACGAAATAATCTTGGTGAAACCGAACCAAAAGCTCACGTGTCAAAATCACCCTTAAAAAGCACTGCTCCAGTTTGATTAAAATAATCTTGATCAAGTAAATACAAAACCCGGTGTAAAGTTACTAATTCTGTAATTTTATACCTTTCATAAAGATGCTTTGCAACAACTAAAATATCTGGTCTACTAACTTTTTTTATTTCCATAAATTATTCTCCTCGCTTTTCTTAATATTTATTCTTCGACAAAAAATTTAGAAATAAATTATTTAAGAGTTAAAAAGTAAGTTTTTCAACTCCCTTAAGAATACGAGGAAAATGGGAATTATTTTTCACTTTTCTCAGTATTTAAGAAATCTAACCCATAGTAACTTAAACCAACTTCAGTAATAAAGTTATATGGTTTATTGAAATGGGGTAAAAAGAAAATATCAATTAATGGCAATTCATCAATCAAGGTTTGTTTTTGAATCAAACCAGCAAATAAGTAAATTACTTCACTATGATTTGCTTCACTAATTACTTGTGCTCCAATAATCCGGTGTGATGCTTTTTCATAGACAACTTTTAAAGTCACAAGGTTGTAAGTTTTCATTCATTCGGGACGGTCAGCATCAGTATACGTGATTTGTTCATAATCAATGTTACATTTCTTCGCCATCACTTCAGTAACTCCACAAGAAGCTAGTTTTCACCCAAAGACATCAATTGCGTTTGCTCCAGTAAATCCTGGTGATTTCATCTTGTTGTTTTGAATTACATTAACTGCAGCAAGAATTCCTGTTCTCACCGCAGTAGTTGCTAATTGGATTGGCATTGCTTGGTTGTAAGCAACATTATATACTTGTGAACAATCCCCAATTCCATAAATATCAGGATTGCTAGTTTGTTGATATTCATTGGTTTTAATCGTTCCCCTTGGATCTAACTCAACAACCCCCTTTAATAAATCGGTTTGAGGTTTAACTCCCACACACACAATTGCATAATCAGCAGCAAAAGTGCCCTTATCAGTTTTGATTTGTTTTAACACACCACTTTCATCAGCAAGAAACTCTTGAACAAATTGACCCAATTGTAAATCAACTCCTTGTTCTTTCATGGCATTTTCCACTTTTGATGAAAAGAGCTCATCATAATAATTTGGCATAATTCGGTCAGCAGCATCAATTAAAGTAACTTCTTTCCCTGCAGAAACAAACGCATCAACTAGTTCTACACCAATATAACCAGCACCAACCACAGCGACTTTTTTAATGCTTGCATCGTTATTAACAGCAGCAATCTTTTCTCCTTGTTCATAGTTTTTAACCACAGTTACATTAGGATTATCCAATCCCTTGAAAGGAGGAGTTGCTGGTCAAGTACCAGTCGCTACAATTAACTTGTCATAGTGGTCAACTACTTCTTGACCGCTTTTCATATCTTTAAAAGTAACTGTTTTCTTATCAGCATCAATTCCAGTTCAATCATGTTTAGTATGAACCTCAATTCCTTCTTTAGCTAATAACTCTGGACTAGCATAAAACAAGTCTTGAGGACTAGTGATTGAACCCTTAACTCATAAGGCAATTCCACAACCTAATAAAGAAATTTTGTCTGACTTGTCATAAGTAATCACTTCCATTTTTGGATCTAATTTTTTTAAAGTTCTAACTGCAGTTGTTCCTGCATGATTAGTACCAATAACAATTGTTCTCATAATTTTATCTTTCTCTCTTCTACAAAATTAAAAACAAGTATCAAGGCGATACTTTGCTTTAATTATAATGCTGCTTAAATCAGAAATTATAGAAATAATAGTAGTTTTTAAAGGAATATAAGATTTTTTTAAACAAAATGAGGTTATGAGGGTAATAATTGTGAATCTTTTAACTAACTCCAGAAAAGAGCAATAACTATCGACCAGTTAAATTACTATTACTTTTAATTTCAGATAAAATAAGAAAGACCAATTTAGGAGAATAGAATGACAGATTATAATAATCAAGATAATGATGAATTATTAAAAGAAGAATTAGAAGAGTTAATTGATGATGAAATCATCTTAAGTAACTTAGAGGCAAACCTTTTAAAAGAGGTAAAAGATGCAACCAAAGATACCAATCATAAAAAGGAAGGTAATAAGAAAGAGTTTGATAATCATCATTCTTTTGAAAAGAAAACTTACACTAAACGTAATCCTCGCAGTGAAAAAGATAGTTTTCGCAATAACCCTAGTCAGTATAACCGCGACCACGGTAGTGAAGAACTAGGAGACGAAAAGAACGACAAGGGTGAATATAACCATAATCGAGGTGGGTCTCGCACTTATGGTAATAACCGAAGAACAAGTAATCAAAACAATGGGGAAAGAAGAAGTTATCACCGTGATGGGGAACAAAGACCGAACCATTGAGGAAATGATAACCGCCCCAATCGTGATGGGTTTAACCGTAATCGTGATCAACAAGGTTCTGGTTTTAACCGTAGTAACGGAGAAGGCAGAAGTTATTCTCGTGATAACACTCGCTTTAACAATAAAGATGGGGAAAGAAGAAGTTATGATCGTCGTCCAAACAACGGTTTTAGCAACGATCGCAATAACAACACTCAACGCCCAAACTACAACAAAGATAAAAACGGTTTTATCCGTACAAATAGTGGATATAACCAAAATCGTGGTGAACGCTCATCATATAATAAAGGTAATGGCGAACAAGGACAAAGTCGTTGAAACAACAATCGTCCCAGTCGTGATGGGTTTAACCGTAATCGCGACCAACAAGGTTCTGGTTTTAACCGTAATAATGGAGAAAGAAGAAGTTATCGTGATAACAACTCTTCTAGTTATAACAACCGTCCTTACAATAATCGTTTCAACAACAATAAACCAAACAATTACACTAACACCTATGTTAAAGATAAGGATAGCGAAACTGAAGCTGAATAGTTTATTAAAAACCACGTTAAAACTAACGTGGTTTTTCTTAACTTAACAATAATCTTCTTAAACAAAAATTCCCTAGAATTCAATCTATCAAGACACTAATTAAGAAGGTTCAAATTTCTCCCAAAATGATTGCTTATTTTTAAGAAATAGTTCAGACTGTCTATAAGGAGGAATGAAAATATGGGACCAGATAACCAAAACTCTAACCAAAATAACAGCAATGGTCAATCTAATAACAATACTAACCAATCTCAAAACAATTCAGATTCAAACAACAATCAAACAAATCCGAATAGTAATGAGACTAACTAAGTAGTTGTCAAATTAGTTAATTAATTACCTTTTTATTCTCTACTCAGATGAATAACATTGTTATTGATAAAAACCCAATCAATGGTTGATTGGGTTTTTATCTTGTCTAAAATTGGTTACCACTAGTAGAATTATATCCTTGATTGAAAGAATCATAATAATCAATCCAATACTTCTCTTCATTATTTAATGAACCTTTATTATTTTCGATATAACGATAGTAAAACTTATCATCATTGATTCAATCACGCATAAAGATTTGGTTATTGACATCACCATTTTTAAAATGATTAGCAAAAATTCTGGTACCGATATTAACTGATTGACCAACATAATACTTATCTTTGCTCTTATTTCAAATAACATAAACTCCCCGCACTTTAGTCAATTCACCATTGTAAACTAACAATGAAGAACGAAGGTCTTTTCATTCAATTCCTTTTTCAATAATTTCTTCGACCTTCGTTAACTCAGCAATTTGTTGTTCAATCATTAATTCCAATTTATGGTGTTGATCTTTTAATTTGATTTGATTAAGTTCTAATTCATTAATTCTAGTTTTACAGTTTTTAATTCTTCTTTGACGATGATTATTTTGAAGTTTATTAGCTTCAATTTGACTTTGAAAAATTGGGTTCAGTGAGGGTGAATTTTTTAACAAAAGTCGCACTAAACCAATGAAGAAAAAAATTCATGAAAAGATCAAACTTTCTCGATCGATAACCAAAGGGTATACTTGTTGAAATTTTGCTTGATCTAAATCTTTTTCTGCATATTCATAATTCTTAGCCAACTGAAGTTGTTGTGCTTCAACATCAAGCAGAACAATTTCATTTTTCAATCAATCAGGAATTGGTTGGTGAATAGTTAAACAAATTTCTGCTTTCATTTCTGGAGTAGTACATTCCAAATATGGCAAGTCTTTCATCATAAAGATTGTTGGCTTAATTACCCGGTTAAAACGTTTAACAATTTTTGCTTTTTCACTAGTAGTATAGATTGGAATTTTAACATAATTACGTTGAACATATCGCTCAACAACTCTGGTGGTAAAAGTAGTTTGGATAACATATTCTAAGCGATTATTTTGATAATTAATGCTTCTAAATTGATAAATTTGCTGATCTTCCATTATTTTTTCCTTCATCATAATTGTTTTGATTTATTACTATTATTATTTTAAATATCTTTTTATCTTAATACCCAGAAAAAAAGTTTTTATTAGTTAAAATATAAAACAATTTAAAAAATAGAACTTTTGTTCTATTTTTTATTCTTATTTTCAATCATCTCCATTACCTGAGGATAATCATTACTGTAAAAATAATGAATCGCTTTATATTCTTTCTTCAAGGTTTTAAGATCCATCTCTCGATAGTTTTTTTTATTATGACCAACAATATCATTTAAAAATTTCTTAAATCTTTTAACCGTTTCGTTTGATTTTAAAATTTTAAGTTCTTCTCTTACTCCAGAAGCAGTAATTTCCCCAATCATTACATTGATACCGTGTAACATTTTTTTGTGGTTATCATAATAAAGTTTTTTATCTTCACAATGTTTTTGACTTAAGGTATTATCTGATAATCCCAAGATTAACGAAGATTCGTTTTCAAAATTAAAAATTGAGGGGTCAATTTCATAAATTAATTGCATCTTTTTAGGAATAGTGATAGTTTTTATTTTCTTTAAAACTACTTGATTTCAATTACTGGTCAAACCACTTTCAATTAGTTTTAATCCAAATTCAGCAAGTTCTTTTGAATCTTTATTAACTAAAATTTCGTTGATAACTTTATGAGCTAGTGTTGGGTCAACCAAGTTTAATAAAGACAAAATCATTTTGGTTTTAATTTCATTGATTGCTTTACTATTCAAAAGAAAACTAAGCGTTTTTGTCGCATTTTCTGAATCGTAATTCTTAAATGTTCTGCGGTATAAATATAAATTTTCTGAATAACGATAAATTTCGATTAGAACTAAACCATTATCTTGAATTAAATAAAGATTTTCATCATCTTGATCATAGAAATTGAAATTTTTCTTACTGAAAAAAACTTCTAAATCTTTATTGCTAAGAATTTTTCAACCCTCACCAGTAGCGTCATTAACAACTTTCCCCTGAAAAACATCAAGATCAATTACTTCACTTTCCAAAGCTTGATTAAAACTAGCCAAACTTAAAGAAAATCATTCATTTAAAAGTTTAACTCGAACTCGATGATCTTGTAACTCCACTTCATAAAGATTATTCATTTCAGAAAGTTCATCTTCAACTAAAGAATTCTTAACAGAAATAAAGGTTTCATTTTTACCTAACAAGTTCTTAAAGATTTGTTCATCTTTGATGTTTTTGTTACTATTATCACTTAACTTATCAGGAAAAACAGCAATGTCTTTTTTATTTCTTCTCAATAAACTAATGTCAAATATCGGTAAGTAAAACCAACGATAAGAATTGTCTAAATTAATAACTGGATAAAGTGAGCTTTCTAACAAACGTTGAAAAACTTCAGGACTTTTTTCTTTGTTCATAATCACATCATCTAATAACTTTTTAAAATAGGCATTCAAACTTCCGTTTTCAGTCAAGTTATCAAGATAAGTTACAGCTTCATCTCTAGAATTTGTATTATTCACCAAAGTAGCAATGAAATACTGATCCCACTTTGCTTGCTCATAGGTGCTATATTCTAAAACCGTTTTATACTCTTGACTAGGCAAGTTTAATGTCGCTTGTGCTCTTAGTTTCATACTTAAGTTCTCCTTTGTTAAATTTAATCATCATGCCTCTATCAGAGGTTTCAATAGTTTGAATAATATCTCTAAAATATTTATTCTTTGTTCCTTGTCCAGTTCTCATTTCAATTTTGGCTAGGGTGGTGCTGTTTCCAAAAATAATTAACTTGTCCCGAGCCCGAGAAACTGAAACATTAATCCGACGAAAATCATTTAAAAAGTTTCGTTTAGATTGATCTGTCACCACCGTACTGACTAAAACAATATCAGCTTCTCTTCCTTGGAAGGCATCGACTGTATCATATTCAAAAGAAGCAAAAGTTTTCTTTGCTTGATTAATTAGCTTTCTCACTTCTCTAGTAAAGGTGCTAATTTGAGCAGCATAAGGAAAAATCGCCGCCACCCTAACTTTGTTGGGATTAACTGTAGACTTAATTAATTCCTCTAAAATGTTTTTCATTGCTTCAATTTCTTCGACATTATAGCGTGATGTTCCTTTCGTAACTTCACTACCATTCAACACTTCAACAAAAAAAGCATCAGCATCATTTCACGAATTATCAGTAAAAGTTACACTCTTGGGATTAACTTTTTCTCGCAAGTTAAGTAATTTTCCTTGATAAAAAATATTATAGATTTCTAAAACTGATTTTAAAGAACGATAATTTTCATTTAATTGCACAACCCGGTTGGTGCTTAAAGCTTTGTCATAGATATCAGCAAAAACTGATTTTTGGTAAGTTGATTCCAAACGATCAAATAATTCTTCGTTATAAGAAGGTAAATCCTTGACCACATCTTTTGTGAATTCTAATAATGGTGCCAACTGGTAATCATCACCAACCATAATAATTCGTTTTACATAAGGTAGATAACGTAACACTTCAGTAATTGGTGATTTTGAAACCTCATCAATAATTAATCAATCAACGCCCTCTAACACGGTGTAACCTCTTTTACCAGCTGTTGCTGCAGTGGTAGTCGTCGCACCAATGACAGAATAATCATCAAAATTAACTGAAAAATTAAAAGTAGGTAAACCTTTAAAGTTTTGTAAATTAGCAATCATTTTATCTGCTAAAGTTTCGTTTTTTAATGAATTTAGAAAACTATCGATGTTTTTAGTTCAAATTTCATATAACGTTTCATCAATATACTCAGTACTATATTTGTTTTTTCTTCGTGAAATTCGTTTCGGAATAACCATGTCAGATCCGAGACAAACGCGGTCCAAAACATTGTCAATCGCAATATGAGTTTGTGAAGAAATCAAAACTTTTTCTTTTCTTTTCTTCACAATATACTTAACAATCGAACTAATAACTTGCGTTTTTCCTGTTCCTGGAGGACCTTTAATCAAACTGACCGGATTTCCATCAATCACCATTTTAAAAGCTTGTTGTTGGGAAGAATTTAAATCTTTAAGATACTCTTCATAATCAGGGTTTTCCATTTCTTGGTCACGATCATCATTAGGCAAAGGTTTATCACCAATCAATAACTCTAATAAGTACTGCGCTTCACCAGTTTTACCTTGATGAATTAACTTCAAAGAATCCTCAATTGACTGAATTTTAATCTTTTGACCAAAATCATATAAATTAACATAGTTATCTTTTTCCTTATCAAGATTAAGTCGATCAACCTCGCCAATAATAAAGATTCGTGATTCTTTTTTAAATTTTGGAATTTCTCGCTCTCTTTCTTCTTGATGAGAACCAATTTTAACCTCACGAATCTGTTTTTTTGGTTTTTCTTCCAATCCAAAATACTCGTAATTTTCGTCTCCTTCCTCTAAGAGTAAGTCTTGAATTTCTTGACTATATTCTTGATTTTTTTTATCCACAAAATAAATTTCACTTCGATTATCATCAACATTCACCAGGTATTTTTCTGTTTCAAAATATTTAACATCAACAAGTTTTGCTTCACTTTTTAATAAATTAAGTGGTTTTGCATCTTTAGCATTATTGTCGTCAATTTTTGGATAACCACTAAGATAAAGTGAATTGTTCTTGGCAAATGAATTAAGTTTTAATAAATCGTTTTTATTAGCTTTTAATTCAAAGTTAGCGACAAAAAGAATTTTCTTTTTGTCTTCCGTTCTTAAATCCTTATAACTGCTCCGATCAATCTTATAACCAATCAAAACACCTTCAGCATTAAAGATTTCTTTAGCAAAATTTAAGTCTAAATCAATATCTTTTACTTCAATTGGTAAAAAATAATATGGGTTTGAAATATTTTCAATTTCAAAACTCATTTCATTATTTAAATCATTGGAAATCTTTTTATAGAATTCGAAGATTTTAATGAAGTCGTTATATTGCCCCATGTTGTAAACAAATTCTTTGTCATTGACAAGTCTCAACATCTTTGTTTGAAAACTTTCAATTGAATCAGCACTACCACTAGTGGGACAAGCATAAATTTCACATTCGCTGCCTTGCATTTCATCAAAATTAGCATCATTGTTTTGAATAACTCTTTTAACATAGAAATGTCCCGTGAAATCACGAAAATCACAAGTTAGGTTACCATTAAGAATTAAAGCACCACTCTTTCCACTATTAAAATCTACTTTGATTGGCATCTTGACATTGAAAATAGCTGATGGAAAACGTTCATCCTTACGATCTTGCTTTGTTTTTAGTTTATTTGTACTAAGTTTTGTTGAAAATTTGTTTCCTAATAACAAATGTTCATACTTCTGATAATTTGGAATCAGACTATCAAAATCAAAAATTAAATTTAGTTCCATTTTTTTCTCCCTTTTATGGACACAAAAACTTATCACCATATTTTATGGTTCTAAATTCTTGTTCTTATTAGTTTATCTATATATAAAATGTGCAAAACCTTACTCAAATCCAATTGATAAAAACCAATTGAACTTTTTTAGGGTAAAGAGATTATTAAACCTCTATCCTTTGCTTGTCCAAAAGTATTCTATAATAAAAAAATCGACAATTGTCAAAAAGTCGATTATTTTCTGAAATTAAGGAGTGCACACCCAGATATGGACAAACAAAGGATTACACCCCGTGGTATTTATGTTGTCCTTTCTGATTTTATCAAAGTAAAAAATTAAATGGTTAAAATTCATATTTTTAGCTAAATAATTATCAGATAATTACTCACTTTCACATCACCTTTATGTATCGTTCTACTTTGATACACAAAAAAACACAGACTTTAAAATTTGTGTTTCTTAACTAACTATCGCCTTTTTCGTTGTTGCATGCATTATGCATTGCTTGTAAATTGCATTGATTGTTGGTTCCGCCCTTTGCCAATGGTATCTTATGATCAACAACCCAATCACTTGGATGTGCATCACCATATCGATTTGCTTCCATTAAACCATAACAGCAATTTCATCAGGGACATGCAGCCTCACCAATGGGTTCATTCATGTTTTTTACATTCCCTCCACTATTAAATCAAGCGGCAGCCTTCTGACCTTTACTCAAATTTTGTCTCGCACTCATTTTATTCATTTCCTTTCCTTATACTGATTTATTATAAAATCAACATTCATGTTTAACAGTTTAAACTCTTATAAAAAGATTTGCAAGAAAATTGAGTGTGAGACAAAATCTACTAATAACGTTATTTTTTTACAAACCTAGTTAATTAAAACTACTTATCATAATTCATAATTAATACTTCTCCGACCACTCTACGTTTATTACCGTTAGCATTAACTACTACAATTTTATAATCTTGGTATAACTCTTGAATCAAAGGAGTACTATGATTTGATTGTAAGAATTTAATTCCCTGAGTATCCAACTGATCACAAAATTCTTTGAGTTTTCTTTGCTCTGTCTCATCAAAATCAGGAATCGTATAACTAGTAAAAGTATTTTTATTTAACTTATCATAAGGAGGATCAAGATAAAAAAAATCGCTCCGATTTAGGTCTTTTAGCATTGAGTAATAATTAATACTAGTAATCTTAATTTACTCAAAATTCCTTTACTATTTAATCTTCACAAATAAGATTAAATAGTAAAGAACAAAAAGGACCTCAAAGAGGTCCTTTTTAATTGAATAAAACTATTCTTTAATATTTCTAAACAATCATCCAGTAAACGTTTCAATTACGATCAATTAGGGTTGTGGTCCCATCAGGATGATCAAGAGCAATAACACCATAGAATCTTGGAAGGTGTAGACTAAATCCTTTAGTGTTCAATTCTTCTAGAGAAGGTTGTGTTGTCCCTTCAGGGAAGTTTCAAGACCATTGATGTAGTCTAATCTCCTTAATGTTTTGATCATATTCATAGTATTGTTTCATTTCACCATTCAATATTTCTCTTGCTACAGCAGCCAAATCACCAAGTGTTTTGATTCTCCCAACATTAACATTAAATTTAAGTAAATCATTATCTGAAAGATAACTAAAAATATCAGTAAAATTGTTTTCGCTTAGAATATATTTAATTCTCAATTCGATATCACCAGTTCATTTGTTGGTTGATATTTTCTTTGCAGCAACCTTTAAATGACCATTTTGAAGGTATTCTGGTGCGTGAAAATCAGTTAATTCAACTTGATTAAGGGTTAAACCATCATCAAGAATACTTTGGTTTTTATCTAAGAAAGCCTGAAAAACTTCTTCTGGAGTTGCTGATAGATCCACTGCTACAGTTGCTTCAAGATTTAAATCAGCTAAATCAGTAGTCATGATAATTTTAATAGTAATTGTTCCTGTATATTCACGATCTTCTTTAGTTTTGATTATTAAAGAACCATTATCCTTACTATTAGGAGCAGTAAATTCACCAACTTCAACATAATCGCTTAAGTTAGGTCAACTGTTATTAGCTTCTAAGAAAGCTTCGAAGGCTTGATCAACAGTCATGTTTTCAGTACCTTGAATGGTTGTGTTTGTTACAAAATGAATAATATCAGTTTTGATTAGTTCTGGAATCATGATGGTTAAAGTTCCAATATATTTACCATCAACTTTAGTTGCAATTGTTAATGATCCAGTTTGGTTGTAATCTGGAGTATTAAAACTAATAATTTCAAGATCATCTTTTAAATCACCAATATTTGAATTTGATTTAATAAATAAGTCAAAAGCAATTTGTTGATTGGTTACTGGAAGTGATAATAAAGTCTTTAAATGCAAGTCATTTAAACTTGTTTGACCAATTGCATTAATTCTAACCATAACCGATCCAGTGTATGCTGTACTTGCTTTAGCCTTAATGGTTAAAGAACCATTACTTGTGTAAGTGGCAGCAGTAAAACTATCAACTTCAACATAGTCGTTTAAGTTAGTTCAGCTGTTATTCGCTTCCAAGAAAGCTTGGAAGGCTTGATCAACAGTCATGTTTTCAGTACCTTGAATAGTTTGATTGTTAATCAAACGAGTAATATCAGTTTTATTTGGTTCTGGAATCGTGATAGTTAAGGTTCCACTATACTTCATGTTTGGTTTTGCTTGGATTGTTAATGATCCAGTTTTATTAATTAATGGTGCATTAAAATCAATGATTTCAACATTCGTTTCTAAATCACTAACTTCTGGATTTAACTTAATAAATAAGTCAAACGCCGCTTGTTGATTAGTTACTGGCATTGATAATATAGTTTTTAGATGTAAATCGTTCAAATTGGTTTTAATGATCTCAGAACGACCATTAGTTCCACACGATATCACACTTGCACTTGCTGCAATTATCCCAATTGGTGCAAGCGCAAAAACTCCTGCCCGTAATTTTCAATTTTTAGGTTTTTTCTGTTTATTTTTCATAGTTAATTTATCAATTTTATTCTTTCTTTATTTCTTAAAAACGTTTTTTTAAGTCATTATGACAATAGGAATATCTATATTTTTCGCAATAAAAAGCAATCAATAATTCGTTAACAATCTTAATTTGTCCCTATAATTTTACCAATCATTATTAGGTTTTTAGCAATCTGAAAGCAAGAAAAAAACAAGTTTTTATGATCTTCATAATTTCTCTTTATAACATGAAATATATTAATAAATTTTCGAGGAACAAGCTTGAATTTGGGGGACCATAAGGTCCTCACACTTATAAGTTACCAACAACAATGTTATTCACCCTAAGATTAGACATTTTAAAAAGGACCTTAGGGTCCTTTTTAAAATGAATAAACTATTCTTTAAGGTATTTTATTATACTATCGTCCAATAAACATTTCAGTGCTTATCAATCTTGGTTAAATGACCATCGCGATGATCGATGGCAAAAACCCCACGAAATCTTGGAAGATGTACTGTATATCCTTTAGTATTTAAGTCTTCTATAGAAGGTCTTTCTACCCCTTTAGGGAAGTTTCAAGCTCATTTTTTCACTCTAATTTCCGTAATGTTGCTTTCATATTCATAATATTGTTTCATCTTATTATTTAATGTTTCTTTGAATACTTCAACTAAATTACCAAGTGAGGTGATTGTCCCAGCAGGAATCTCGAATTTAAGTAAATCATTATCAGAAAGGTAACCAAGAAAATCAGGAAAGTTTTTTTCATGCAGAATGTACTTGATTGCCAATTGAATCGTACCAGTTCATTTATTAGTTGGTACTTTTTTAGCATTAATCATTAAAGAACCATTTTTAAGGTATTCTGATGCTTGGAAATCAGATAACTCTACATGATCAAGAGTTAAAGTATTATCAAGAATACTTTGGTTTTTATCTAAAAAGGCCTGAAAAACTTCTTCTGGAGTTGCTGATAGATCCACTGCTACAGTTGCTTCAAGATTTAAATCAGCCAAATCAGTTTTAATTACTTCAGAACGATTATTGGTTCCACACGATACTAAACTTACAGTTGTGGCAATAATTAACCCAGCTGATATAAGAGCAAAAATTCCCGCCCATAACTTTCAATTTTTAGACCTTCGGGGTTGTTGTTTTTTACTTTTCATTTTTATATTCCCATCTTTTCAATGTTTTAAAACATTGTGATAGTAAGACGTAGTGTATTTACCATTTTGGACTACAAAAAAGTAGTTAATCACAATTAATAACTCTTTAACCGTCTCACTTTGACCTTATAATTATATCAGTCGTTTTTACATTCCTTATCAATCTAAAAGTGATAAAAAAACGTAATTTTAGGTCCTTTTTAGACTTAATTCTTTTAAATTACTAATGATTATTAATACTTTTATCACCACAAGTTTCGCTATATGACAAATTCTATATCTCTTATTCTGAACGTAAAATTGATAAAAACCTCAAACTTTATTAAAGTCTGAGGTTTTTATCAGTTAACTTAGTTAACTATCTCCTTTTTCGTTATTATAGAACAAATCACCAGCTTTCATTAGAGAATCAATATGTAAGCATTTTTCATAAGAATACTTCAATAAATCAACTGGTTGATTGAAATCATTTTTCATTACGACGTTGAAAATATGTTTAATAATTTTTTCTAAATCTTCTGAATCATTAATCCTATTGGGATGTCCATTGTTTTGTTGTTGTTTTAAATTCAAGTAAATAGTAAAATTTATCCGTTAACAAGGAGAAAATGAAATGATATCAAAATTTATTAATCCAACACTTTTTTGTAATGATAGTGGTTATTCTGGTTCTTTAAAAGGCATCGATGCTATTGATGATTATTTAAAACAACCGTTTTTTATAACAATTGGTCTAAAGGTCACTTCTTTAATAGAATACGAAGAATTATCTATGAAGTATAAAAAATTTAAAAATGATCACGGTTATAAAGATGAAGAAACTGTGGTTTTATCCATAAAAAATGATAGGTTATTAACAGATTTTATTAATACTTTCATTGATGAAAAGAATTGATGATTATCAGTTGTTGATAAACAATGAAATATTTGTCTTGATGCTTTGGGTCTTTTGTTGCCGAATTGACCAGGTTTTTGAATAGATGAAGTTGCTAAAGTTTTGTACAAAAATGAGTATCAAAAAAACTATATTATTGATTGTTATAAAGAATTATTAAGAAATAAAAATCTTGAACAATATTACAAAAAAATAGTAGATTTGATAGATTATGAGGAACTTAAATCTGAAATTTCATTTGAAAATCTCAGCAAAAGTTATAATCATTTTATTAAAGACAAAAAAGATAACTCAATCAATAAATTAATTTCTATATATTATCTAACTAGTACTTTTGTTTATTGACCTGATGGTGATGGTTTTCTTTTTCCTGGACCTGGACCTATTTACTACGAAGATAATCAAGAACTTAAAGATTGCATAGACCCCTTCGTAGACAGAAATATATATTTTTGTGACAGTAAAGATGAATCCCTGATTCAATTGGTCAATAATTATCTAACAATTTTCCAACAATACTTTTCAACGATTTTTTTAGAAAAAGATGATGTGAATTTTCATGTTCTTTTTAATAAACTTGATATTAATTATTCTGGAAGAATTTGAATATCAAGTTTTAACGAAATAAAAACCAGATTTATTAAAACGTGATGACCGGAATTTATACCAGATCCTTTTATGGAAATCTAGAAATTAATTTTCTTTTTTTCAATTCCATAGTAGTTTTATCAATAAAATCAGAAAGCGTCTCAACAGAATTGTCTAATTCGCCATCAACAAGTCCTTTTTTTATCAAGAATCATATGTTTCCTAAGAATGATTTGGCGCTTTTTATTTCTTGCTTTTTACAAAAAATATCAATTTCTTCAGAACTTTCTGTATATTTTCAACCATTTGCCTTGGGGAAATCATCAGTTGGATCATGGACATCACTAGCCGCAACTATATAACCAACACTAGGATTATCATCAGCCAAATCTCTATATACTTTTCTGATATTAGATATTAAATTATAAATCTGTTTATTTCCTGGCAGATCACCATTTTCTACACTATGTCCATGACTAATGATTTAATCATAATTCATGATTAAAACTTCTTCGACCACTCCGCGTTTTTGCCCATTAGCATTAATGTTTCTTTTGGCATTAACTACCACAATCTTATAATCCTGATATAACTCTCGAATCAAAGGAGTATTATGATTTGATTGTAAGAACTTAATTCCTCTAGTATTTAACTGATTACAAAATTCTTTCAGTTTTCTTTGTTCTGTTTCATCAAAAGCAGGAATCGTGTAACTAGTAAAAGTATTTTTATTTAACTTATCGTAAGGAGGATCAAGATAAACAAAATCGCCTTGATTTAGGTCTTTTAGCATCCTGTAATAATTAGTACTAGTGATCTTAACTTGTTTGAGATACGAAGAGATTTTGAGCAATTCTTCTTGATTATAAATTTCTGGCACCTTATGTTTTTGACCTCAAGGAGTGTTAAAACGTTCTTGAGAATTTACCCGATACAAACCATTGAAATTAGTCTTATTTAAGAATAAAGTTCGTGAAGCTTTAAAAGTTGGAGAGAGATCAGCATACAAACTTTCCCTGCGATCATAATTTCGAAGTTCATAGTAATAACCTTTCGGGTCTATGTGGTACTCATCCTTAAAAGACTCAACAGTTTTCATCAATTTCTTGGGGTTTATTCTAACTTGTTGATACAAGTTAATTAACTCTTTATTTAAATCATTAATTCAAACCTTATCGTGTTCCAAACTTAAAAATAAAGCTCCTCCACCAACAAAGGGTTCAACCAGACGATCAAAATTTTTAGGTAGATACTGGTTAATTTCACCAAGTAACTGGGTTTTTCCACCCGCCCACTTAACAAAAGGCTTCATTAACTTAATAACTCCTTAAAAGAGTTATTTTTTAGCTGGTGAAGATTAAAAAGGAAGGGGATTTTGGTATAAGCTTCATGAATTTGGTTCTTGGTTGACTTTCATCCTCCCCCATCAGTTATTCAAACAAATTCTAAATTAGAAACTTTTCTTAAACGTTCATTTAAGAATAAATAAGATTTCGTAACTTCATTAAGTTTTGACCCAGGACTATTATAAAAATTAGTCTCACCCAAATAAATTTTTCCTTCAAATTGAAACATGAAATCAAATACTTTAGTTGCTTGGTTGTTTTGTAAAGATTTAATTTCTTCTAACTGATTTTTATCAATGAAACCATCAATAAATAATTGTTCAAGATGATATTGAGACTTAATTTTTATTCCCTTCTGCTCTATAATGTCAATTACAAATCATAGTTGCTATTAATTGAGGAGAAATTAACAAAATGAAAAAAGATTTTAATGATTTTATTAACACTCTTACCAACAACGTTATGGATTATGAAAATCTAGTTGATGTTGATAAAGTGATTGATAGATATTCCATTTGATATCAAGGATTTGCTGATATCAATGAAAAATTAACTGATTATGAAGAGTTTTATAATAGTTTAGATTATTGATTAACTAATAATCCGACTACGAAAAAATATATTCCTTTATTATTTGCTACCAGAAATGAACAAGGGAAAATGATCAAGAAAAATGGTGAAGTTTTATCCTTTACTTCAAACACTCCTAATCAAGAAGTTATTGAAGTGATAAAAAATTCACCATTAGATAAATTAGTTGCTAAAAAGATGATCACTAACGTTAACGACTATTTATTAGGCGTAGAAGTAGGATTAGACTCAAATGCACGAAAAAATAGAACTGGAACAATGATGGAAAAACTTGTAATTGACATTATAAGTCACTGTATAAATTATATCGTTAATAATTTTGAGAAAAAAGGTTTTAATTATTCTACTAATTTAAATAAATCAATAAATCTTTTTTTAATATACTCCTTACCGTTAACTTCTTCGTTAATATATTTTTTTGCAAATTCATAATAAATAGAATCTTCTTTTGTTGCATTTGCAGTTGTTTTGGTATTTGGTTTTATGGCAAAGAAAGCGTTATAAATGCTTTCAAATTCTTCATCAAGAAATTTTAATAATTTTTCTTTTATTAATTTTGTTTGTTGAATTGAATCAGTTCTATCAAAAACTGCAGTTAATTTTCCTTGTTCTTCAATTCAATAATTCTCGACATTTGAACGTTTCTTTAAATTCTCAAGATAATTTTTATCATTAAAAGTTTTGCGTACATCAATGAAAATAGTAGAAATAAATAAACGACCATTATTTAAAAACTCTTTCTTTTCTCTTTTTAAATTATCATTGATACTTTCAAGTTCAACACTTTTTAATTTTTTCCCAACAAATTTATTAATAACATCTTTTATTAATCAGGTATCTTCGATAAAAAAGAATTTTTCTGCTTTCTTTTCAGGATCCAAATATTCAAAAATACGACTAATCTTTTTAAATTTAGGCGAATCTAAACTTAGATAAGAATTTATACTACTTCTTGATGTACCAGGTTTCGATAAAAGAGCCCATAAATACAATTTAATAAAGCCATCAATATCAATTGGCTTCTGCTTATTGATCTTTTTAATTTGATTTTTGATTTCATCACTTCTTTTGATTTGAAATTGTAATAATGAACCAAATTTTTCAGAAGCCTTATCAAATTTAATTTGGTACTTTCTGACTAACGGAATTTGAGAAATTAAATCCTGATTCTTGATTGGTTTCTGGTTATTTGAAGCAAGAGAAATACCAGCAACAAATTCTTCAACATCATCCATTCTATTAAAATTTGAAATATCAATTACTTTTGCTAAAACAAAGACTTTTGACAAATCTTCTTGGTCATCTGTTTCACCAATAATAGAAACAGTTTGTGCACCATTCAGAATACACATATCATCAATCTTAAGTGTTTTACCATCAATGTTAAAATCAATGTTCTTACCAACGATGGTTAAACCGTTGTTATAGATGAAAAACCGATTCGGATCTTTTTCAATAGTATCTCTTATTTGTGAATCAACTCTTTTTAAACTAACGTATTCTCTTACATTTAAAGAAAATAAATCATATACTCGATTAACTTTTTTTAAATCAATATAAATTCCTTTCAAACTTGCACCATTTAAAATAGTTATATAAATTGGAATATTTTCTAAATTAGCTTCTTTCAAGTAATTTTTAGATGAATCATCAGATTTTTTTATTTTTAAAATAGATGTACCCTTAACTCCTTCTTGATAAGAATACTTGTTAATTAAATTAGCCAAACCTTCACCGTTATAAACATTAATTTCTAAATTTACTTGTTGTAGATATTTATTCTTTTCAATTTCTCTGATTTTTTTCTTAACTATTCTCTCAATTTCTTCAGATGATATATCAAAATTCCGGTTCGCAAATAATTCAACTCTAAGATGTACTTTATTCTTATTCTTTAAAGATATTAATAATTCTTCTTCAAAATCATTATCAATATTCCTTTCTTTAGTTACATCTACTAAAAAACTTTCAACAGAAAGTAAAGATAAATTTAAAAATTGTTCATTTAAGTTTTTATCCAAAGGAATACTTTTAAACAAGAAAAAATCATCATCACGAAAATAATTAATTAAATCAATTTTCTCATTAAAAAGTTCCTCCTCTGTTGCTGATGGTCATTTATTTGCAACATAATTTTCAGAAATAAATTCATTCATTTGTCTATTGATTGATTTATTTAAATTATTTTTCTGAAATTGTTCTCATTTAGTTCTCAATTCATAAGGAAAACCTTGTCATTCCATTTTTTTCTACCTCACATATAATCATTCTAAGTCGTTTTTTGGTACTATTAAAGATCTAAACTATTCTTTTGCAAAAAATGAATGAAATAAATGCAGGTTTTGTTAATATACCAACAAAAAAGGAAATATCACCGCTCTAAAGTAACTGAATCTTTAAACTGTGTAAGTAAGTATATAGGTGAATTTGTTAGAGCACTTAACAAATAAAAAAAATATTTTGATTCTTGATTATAAAATTTTATTTAGTTAATAAATTGAAGAAGAAAATGCTTTTTTATATTAATACAGAAAAGAAAGCAACAAAAAGAGGCGCCTAAAGCGCCTCAGGAGAATCAAACTCCATACTTTATTTATAATTCCATAATCGTATTAACGAAATTCAACCAACTTAAAATATATTATTCTTCTCCTAATTCATGACTCGTATAGATGTTTTGATAATTGCGCTGAATTTTATTTTGGGTAATATCTAATTTATCAACTTCATCATTAACTTTTTTGAACTTGACTTTGACTTCATCTCATCTGGTTGCTCAACGATCAAACTCAGCTTTTAATTTTAATAAGTTTTCCTTAATTTCCTCTAAGTTTTTATTTAACTTTAATTCTGAATTTTGACGATCAAGAGTGAAAAGAATAGCAGTTAAAGTAGTTGGTGAAGTAATTCAAACATGTTTTTTGTAAGCATAATTAATAACCTCATCAGGAAATTGAGCATAAACAAAAGCAAAGATTTCTTCTGAAGGAATAAACATAATCGCGTTGGTAATTTTATTAGTTGGATTAATGTATTTAGTAACTTCATCAACCTTATTCTTGACATCGGTCTTGAATTGCTTTTTATAAGTATCCTGAGTTATTTTATCTTCAGCATTAACATAATTATTATAGTTAGTTAAAGGAAATTTAGAATCGATTACAATATCTTCACTATCATCGGTAGTTTTAATCACCGCATCAACAATATTATTATCTTTAAGTCTATATTGCGCTTGTCAAAACTGATTAGTCTCCCCATACAAATCACTTAACATTTTCTCTAATAAATATTCACCAAGATTACCACGACTTTTATTGTTATTTAAGAAAATATTATTCAAGCTGTTTAATTTAACTCTTACATCCTCAATATTATTAGTAGAAGTAATAATATTAGTTAACTTCATCAACACTTCTTGATATGATTGATTAAATTTTTCATCCTTTCTAGTTAGATTATCTTTTACTTCTTTATTATCTTTATCTATGGTTTGTATCAAAGAAGAAAGATTGCTCTTCAAAGTAGTTAAGTCTTCGATGAATTTTTTATCACTTGTATTTGCTGAGGTTAAAAGAGTATCAAGAGTTTTTGTAGTTTGATCAATCTTTTCTTTTAAAACATCATTACTTACTTGACCAGTTTCTTGTTCTGATAATTCTTCAGTATTTCGTTGTCTTTTATATTTAGTTAAGAAATAAACTCCTAAACCTAAAATTAAAACTACTAATACAATAATAATCACTAGTAAAATGTACATTCCTGTATTCATGTTATTCTCCCTTTATTTAAATATTTTGTCCCGCTTTTTTCTTATTGCACCAAGGATGCATCGGTTGTAAATTAACTACGTTATTGCGGGTTGGATTATTATCAATATGATCAATATCTCAAGAAAAACTTTTATCTGGCTGAACTCCTTGATATTGCGCTTTTAGCATTTTTTCTCCACAAAAAGGACAAGGTGCCGCTTGTGCATAAATATAACTTCCACTATCTTGTAATTCATTCAATCGATCATTATTAAAAATATCTCACATACGAGAATTAATATAATAAAGTCAAATTTCGTTTCGTTGTGATTGAGTAAATGTTTTTCTACTGCTCATTTTTGTTCTCCTCCACTAATTTAGTTTCATTAACTGCCTTATTGATTATTTTTTGAATCTTATCAGGGATTATCTCCCGACCTTTAATTCAATCGGATGCTTCAATAATTCTTTTATAAATTTTTATTCTTCTTTTAGAATCGAGGTTAGGGTTTTTTAATCGCTCGCTCAATAACTCTATTTTTAAACAAGATTGTTCATCAGACATTCAATGTTGTTTCTCTTTTTTACTAAATTGCTTATCTTGCAAGAAATATTGTTGCTTGCTTAATTCAAACTTAAAAAAATCCCCACTTAGAATCTTTTTCTCTATAGACTTCTTTTCTTTAGAGTGTTTTAATCTAGCCTGTGCCAAAATCTCTTCGTAATCCAAAATTTCACTATGAGCGACAAAACCCTTAATTTTTGAATAATGTACTCATTGACAATAAGAATCTCTTCCTAAAATAACTTGAATCTTTCTTTGAACACTAATACGACAATGAATTTCATTTTTGTAAGGATAATCTTTAGCGGAGTGATTTTGAAATTGAATCTTATAAAAAGGATGCTTTCTTTCTAAAACAACCCCAGTTCTTAACTTGGGCATTCCTAAATGTCAGACTTTTATTTTTCCTTTCAATTGACTATGAAAATCACCCACCAAGTAAGTATGGCCATTAACAATATCACCAACATAATACTCAAATTGCCTGCTCATTGTCCATCTTCTCTTCTATTACAAAAATAATAGCAAATAAAAAAAGAAATATCACTACTTACTTATAAAAGTAGTTAGTGATATCTCTAAGCTCTCTGCGAGCACATAGCCTAACATATCAAAAGGTTCAGTTCTGAATATAAGAGGCACGTTGTAACTTTATATAACAAGCAAAAACTTGTTCACTATTATTATAATCAAAAAAGGAATAATTTTCTCAAAATAATGTAAAACGATATTTTTTAATACTTCCCTTGGGCTAAATTAGCATTGCCTCCACCTTTAGGGTGAACTGCTAAATTCTTAAAGATCTCAATTGCTTTATATTGATCTTGTAAGCTTTCACTAACCGCGACCACCACAAAGTTATCATCATTACTCTGACTAAACAAAATAACAATTAAATCATCATACTTATTTCTAAAGACATCAGCTAAAGTTTTCAAATCATTCATCTGTAAACCTTTAGTTTCTAGATGAATTTCTGCTATTCCTTGAGCATTTTCTTGAGGTTTAACTTCTAAATAAGGTTTAATCTTTAATTGCGTTAAAACGTCTTGTTTTTGTTTATCTCACTCTTTATAACTTTGTTTAAAGTCATCAACCAATTCTTTTAATTGGCTGATGTTTTGTTTATCAACCACCACATGCTTAACTGCTTCATACTTCGTTTCTAAACTAGCACTAGTTACTTGTTCTTTAAATTCATGATAAGTAGACATTAACTTATCAACTTCTTCTTGATAGTTATTAAACAAAGTTTGAACATATTCACTAATCGTTGCATTACTAGTCAAACAGTGAATTCGATAAACTCCCGATCCTTTAGACTCTAATTTAGTAATCATAAAGTTTTCAATTTCTTTAGTACCTTCAACATGAGTTCCTCCACAAAGTTCACAAGAAAAACCACCAAACTTAACAATCCGAACAATCTCATCATATTTCTCGGTAAAGAAAGCTAAAGCATGATACTTCTTGATAGCTTCTTCTAGAGAAGTGTAATACACTTCTCTAGGAATATTTAAATCAATCACTTGATTAACAATTGTTTCGGTTTTGGCTAATTGATTAGAAGTAATTTTTTCATTATAAGTAAAGTCCATTCTTAATCCGTGTTCATCATTATAAGAACCAGATTGCATTACTGTATTTCCCAAGACTTGTCTTAAAGCAGCATGAACTAAATGGGTTCCTGAGTGATTCTTCATGGTTAAGAGACGTTTTTCTTCATCAACCCTGGCTTCAACAACATCGCCAACCTTTAGTTCGTGATTATTTAGTTGAACATGGTGAATGTTTTGTCCCAATGGTCCTTGTTGAACATCATCAACAAACACTTTGCTGCCATTCTTTAAATAGAGATAACCAGCATCAGCAGCTTGTCCTCCTTTTTCAGCATAAAAAGGGGTTTTATCTAAAATCAGATAAACTTCTTCATCCTTCGTACTTTGAACTTCTTGATTATCAACAAACAGATAAACTACCTTTGCTTGTTTATTTTCTAAAGTCTCATAACCAATAAACTCTGATTCAACAGTTAGTTTAGTAAATAACTCGTTTTGATTATTTCAAGCTTGAAGGTTTTTACGTGCTGAACGCGAGTTTTCCTTAACTTCTGCTAATAACTCATTAAATGCTTCAACATCAACCTTTACTTGCTTGTTTGCTGCAATTTCAATGGTTAATTCAATTGGAAAGCCAAATGATTCAAACAATAATAAAGCATCTTGACCACTAACTTCATGCTTAGTAGTAATTAAGCTTTCTAACATTTCAAATCCTTTAGATAAAGTTTTTAAGAACTTCACTTCTTCTTCATAAATGGTTTTTTCAATTACTGCTTTCTTTTCCACTAAGTAAGGGTAGAAGACTTGCATTGCCTTGACCACTTCATCAACCAGCTTGTAAAGAAATGGTTCATGAATACCCAAATAACCACCATAAACACTACTACGACGAATTAAACGTCTTAAAACATATCCTCGGTCTTTATTGCTCGGGAATGCCCCATCCGCAATCGCAAAAGTCACTGCCCGAACATGATCAGCAATCACTTTAAAAGCAGTGTTCGTCCGAGTTTGAGCATCTTGAGGATGAAAGTAATTATCCAGAGAATAACTAAATCCATCACTTAGTTGTTCTACTTTTTTAATGGTTGGTAAAAACAAATCAGTTTCAAAGTTAGTGGGAGTGTCTTGAAAAATTGAAGTTAATCGTTCTAAGCCCGCACCAGTATCAATATTCTTTCTTGGTAATTCAGTATAGTGGTTAGTACCATCGTTATTGAATTGAGAGAAAACAATGTTTCAAATTTCAATGTAACGGTCATTTTCTAAATCATCACTTAACAATTTAGTGCCAATGTGTTCTGAATCTCAAACTTCACCGCGATCAAAGAAGATTTCTGTATTTGGCCCACACGGCCCTTGACCAACATCTCAAAAGTTAGTATCTCGACCCATTTTAAAAATATGATCAAGAGGAATCCCAATCTCTTTAGTTCAAATCTCATAAGCTTCTGCATCTTCATCAAAAACAGTGATATAAAGTTTCTCTACAGGAATATCAAATCATTCTTTACTAGTTAACAATTCTCAAGCAAATTGAATCGCTTCTTTTTTAAAATAATCACCAATTGAAAAATTACCAAGCATCTCAAACATGGTTTGGTGACGAGCAGTTACGCCTACATTTTCAATGTCATTGGTGCGAATTGCTTTTTGAGAATTAGTTAATCTTTTTGAAGGTGGAGTTTTTCTCCCATCGAAGTAAGGTTTTAACGTTGCTACTCCTGAATTAATTCATAACAAACTTGGATCGTTAACTGGAATTAAAGATACTGGTTCAACAAAATGGTGACTTTTACTCATAAAAAAGTCTAGCCACATTTGCCGAATTTGATTTGATGTTAATTGTTTCATAATTTATCCTGACTACTTCTTATACAATAAAAAATCAAACTAATTTTACTATACCAATAACTTAATCACTTAATTTTCTTCAAATAATTCTTTGACAAACTGATATTTTTGAGAAGAATTAATAATATTTGCAATTGACTTATTTTTTAGTATTGAAACATTTATTATTTCAGTCCTTTGATTAAATGATTTAAGGGTCTCTAAACTCGGTTGATAAGAACTAATTTTTTTAGAAGCTTCATCGGGTGTTAATCCTTCTTCCGATATCAATCTATAGAATTCATTTATATTTTTTCCGTGAGGTTGACCTTTAAAATCAACTTCATACTTTATAATTTCAACATTATTTTGATATCACAAATCAATTCTTTTTAAAATTTTCGATTCTTCTGTAACCATTCCATAATTTAACAAGTCTGGATGAGGTAACAAACAAATTGTTCTAACAGACGGATAACAATACTCGGTTGTATAAAAGTGATATTTAGACACGTTAATTCCGTCTGTTTCAGGAACATTTAAACAATAAGCTTCGAAAAATTCCCCATTGAATTTCAAAAAAACCAGAACAATATCTAGTTTTTTATATTTAAGATAACAAATACGAAATACAGATAAAAAATCTGTCTCAACATTAATCAATTTTATTTCCACCAAAAACTCCTGAACGTAAAACTGAAGAATTAACAAAATTGTTTTGAGCCTCTTCAAGTTTTTGATATTTTCTTTGTAATTGACTTATTTTTTGATCATACTTTATACAATTTTCAATCGAAGTCATCACTACTTGGTTCAATAATTTAAGTTTTTTCAATTCTTCACCACTTGAAAACTTTGTGTTTATTTTATCTTCGGAGTCCGCAGGATTCGTAACATAACTATATTGATTATTTCTAATCATGTTATCGATTAATTTTTCGATATACTTACATGCGTCTATCATTTCTTGAGCATAATCACCCTCGTGATTTGGAAAAGAATTAAAAATTAAAATCTCAAGTACTATAGAAGGTACAGAGAAGTCTGAAATCGAATCACGAACATGTTTATAAATTCTTGCAAAATCTCGCATCGAATCATCAGTACTTCTCTTATTCTTTTCTACAAACATATTCTTAAACTTTATTGCACCAGATCTTTCTACATTGTCCTTGAAATTATTGTATACACACTCAATGTTATTCGGATGATTTGTTATTTGTGTAATATCAATGTGGAATCTATCTCGAGCCTTTATCGTAATGGCTTTTTGGTTTAATTCTATTTTTTCTGGTTCATAATATCCATTATTCCGTAAGGTGTTGTAAATAATTGTAGTATTGTTTCTATAATTACTTCCCCAAGGAACAACATACGCGACGTCCATATCAAAACCATCCGCTTCTTGCCCCTTAATAACTGTCGATCTTCCAAAAGAACCTTGTTTTTGAACATTATTAAATCCTAAATTATTCAGAATCTCTCTTACTCTCTTAAAATGGTTATTTGCAGTTTCTCTTTGACCTGCTGTTAAAGAAATTTTGGCAACTTCATCTTTTAAAGTTTGTTTACTCATATCTTTATTTCCCTTCTTTCTTTTTCTCTTTTTCATAAGCATGCATCTTCGTCACTTTTACATAGTATTCGCTCCGTTGATTGCTTATTCAAGACAACAATAACAGAATTGGCAGCCAAATTTCTATACGTGATTTTAATATCGTATTTTCAGCATAAAAAATACCAATAAAAATCATCATAAAACCGCTTAATAAACAACTCATTCACATATTACGAACTATATTATTCTCGGTTAAAAAAACTTGAAAACTATTTTCATTGTATGCTCTGAAACTAGTAAAATCACTATTGTTTTTGTAATTCTTATCCTTAAATTTCTTAAAAAAGAACCAACTGCCTAAATTGTGATTTTTCATCGGAACATATGCTCAGGAATAAAAAGTTTCTAATACAAGACCACAGGGGATGGATAAAGGAACTACAAAAGCTCAAAATAAACCATTTTTTAAATAATCGAAATCTATAGAACAAACTACAAACAATGACATCATCGTAGAAGATGTTATATATGCCAATGCTCGATTTAAGTCAAATTTCATTTATATAACCTCATGATAACTCATTTAATCAATCAAGATTTTACTCTCTTTTAAAGAATAAAACTTAATAATTCTCTAGTAAACTCAAAAACTTTTCATTGAGTAAACTTACTATCTCTATCTAATATATGGATAGGTAACAAAAACGATTAAAGAAGAACGACCAATTAATTTATCAACAAACTAATAAAATTATTTTTAATTTGAATTAACTTTTCGAGTAAAAAAGTAGAGTTTGATAATAGGAGAAATAGTCTACATAATAAACCATTATAAACTGTTGAAATTGAATAGGAATTAATAATCTGGTTTAGAATCTTGTCATTCAATCCTCTCATTGTAGTTCCAGTTGATTTCATTTTTTTCTCTTCATAAAAAGTGTCTGACATTAAAAAGGCATACAAGGAGTACTTGTTATTTTCATCACCTTCAATTCCTCACATACCATTAGAAAGAATTAAATCTTGATCTTTGTTTAAATATAAAATTTTCTTTTCTCCATCTAATTTAGAAATATAAAGAGTATCTTTTTTAAACTGGAGTCTAGCTCTTGTGGGAGTTAAAGTTAATTCCTCAACCTTTTCAATGACATTATTAAAATCACCGATGCTTCCTGTAGAAACATAATTTCCTGATTCAATATATTTTTCTCTTTGTTTTTCAAATTTGATTGAAGAGAATTTTTTTGTTGATAAAATTGATAATTCGCCGATTTTCGAAATCAAAGAAACTACTCTTTCTTTTGAAGAATTTAATGAATTTATCATTCTTTCTACAGGTTCAATAATGTCGATTA
>Ga0153987_1000009_pt1 | contig 69473 bp, 60 predicted proteins | sample TSNC071MetaG_FD_102279 | JGI IMG/M metagenome (GOLD analysis project Ga0153987, IMG submission 102279) | Attine ant fungus gardens microbial communities from North Carolina, USA - TSNC071 MetaG | ecosystem: Host-associated > Fungi > Mycelium > Unclassified | place: USA: North Carolina, William B...
AATGCAATTGGTCAAACAAGCTTAAATGACCTGGATCTAAAAACTTTATTATCAACCTCAGTAACTGATCAACAAGCAGCGTTTGATTTATTCATTAAAATGAACCCTGAAGTTAGTGATTTAAGTGATGATGTACAAATTGTTGGCTTTACTGCTCCAGATTACAACCAAACTGGATCATTAGAAGTTGAAGCAAAAACAAACACAAAGTACAGTGGAACTTTGACGATTACGATTCCAGAACTAACCAAAACTGATATTACTCGTTTGATTAACAATCAAACCATTCAAGGCACTGAAAACATGACTGAAGCGCAAGCCTTCCAAGTTTTCTTAGAAGCCAACAACAGCTGAACTAACTTAGGCGATTATGTTGAAGTTGATAGTTTTACTGCTGCCACTTACACAAGTAATGGTTCTTTAACCATTAAGGCTAAAACAAATACAGCATACACTGGATCAATTGAAATTAGAATTAATGCAATTAGCCAAGTGGACCTATCTGATTTAACAGATATTGTCAAAGAAGTATCAAGTACAACAACAAAAGACAACGCTTTCCAAACATTCTTAGATGCTAATAAAACGCATTACCCAGATTTAGCAGGTAACCTAGTGTTTGACGAAAACTCATTTATTGAATCGACTCATTCAAGTGCAGGTTCTTATAGGATTAATGCAATCCCAAGTGGTAAATACAAAGGAAGTGTTGAAGTAACTATTGCAATAAAAGTTAAAGTTGAACTATCTTCTGTAATTACAACAACTGAAATTACTGGAAGCATTAATCAAGATCAAGTAATTGAAGCGGTTTTACGGGCAAATCCAAATTCTGGTCTTGTTGCTAGCGATCTTGAAGTTACAGATTTTAAAGGACCAACAATTGGTGAAGTAGGTTCAGCAACAATTAAGGCTGTCGATTCAAGTGGATTTATTGGTTCAGCAAATATCACAATCGTTCTCTTTTCTGAGGATTTACAATTAACAGAGATTATTAATAAAATTAAATCTACTCCACCAGAAAGCTTAGCTGCTGTTGAACTTTGAAAAGAATATTTTGCATATTATTCAGAAGCTAAGATTCAATACATAATTGCTCTTATGGATAGAAAGTATACTGTTTCTCCAACTCAATCAGATGCTGATAAGGAGGCAAGTTTAACAAGACAAGTGCAACTTAGCGTGGAAGACTTGCTTCATGAAGTAATGGTACTTAAAGATGGTCTAAACCCTGGGTATGATGTTTTTGATATGTGGAATCCTGTTGTTGTTAATTTAGATACAACAAATAATACTTTTACAGTTAAAATCTCATTAAACTTCATCTGATATTTTAAATTCATTAATGTGACAGAAACAAGAACAATTACTATTAATTTTCAACAAGTTGAATAATCATAACCTAATTACGACAATACCTTGGTTCTTTTAGATATGTTATTTTTAAAACAAAAAAGAAGGATATCATTATCCTTCTTTTTTGTTAGTTTCTAAAAATTCTTTAAGAATTTGGTTGGTTGCTAATCCTGTTTTTAAATTAAAGATTTGATGATGACCTGGATAAACATTGAGATTGTCATCTAATTGAGTTAATTCAATTAATGATTTCTTAAAAAATTTAGTATCACAATAATCAATATCGTGGAAACCGATTTTATCAGAGAAAATAGTATCACCAACAAAGACGGCATTGTATTCTTTAATCAAGAGATATTGACTGCCTGGGGTGTGACCAGGAATATGAACAATATCAATGGTTAAATTAGCTAAAGTAATTGTAGTGTCGCCTTTTAAGGTAATTAAGTTTTTAATTGGACCTTTAATGGCAATATTCAAATTACGTTTTGTTGAAAAATTACGTTTAGGATTAAATAAACAATCCTCATCCCATTGGTTGATGTAGATTGTTATTTCTGGAAAGCTAATTAAGAGTTCATCAATACCTAAAATATGATCAAAGTGACCATGGGTGATGATTAAACTAGTAATAGTAATTTTATTTTCTGTGGCATATTTAATTGCTTCTAAGACAGCATTAGAAGCGTCAACTAAAATTGCTTCTTGATTTTTAATTACTAAGTATGTTCCTTGATTATTAATTTTAGGATCAATAAATTGTTTAATATTTTGATTAAATTTACTCATTATTTCTACTACCTTTTCTCTAGTCTAGAAGTTATTATAAACATAATAAAAGAGATTAAAAAGTAAAATAATATCTCTGTTCTCTCTATTGTTTCTTTTTATCGTCAATCTTGTTTTTGATTTAATAATCGCACTTTGTAATCTTGAAAAAATGAAAAAGAAATCAAATCTGAGGTAAGTTTCTTTTCTAAATTTGAAGATGAACAAACTTACCACTCATAAGGTTTTTTTATTTTTCTAACTGCTAAAATCAAATTAACACCAGTACCTTAATTCTCATCTTAATGATTACAAGTAGTTTGGAATGGGAAAAATAAAAGTGAAGGGAATGAAAAATATGAAAAATACTTTTATCAATGTTAGCTTTAACTGGAGGAACATCAACAGCGGTGATACCACCTATTGCTGGATTTGTCCAAAGTTCAAATAACGATGATGCGGTGCGAATTAATGGTTATGAAAATCTTGATCAAATTAATGATCCAGTTTACATTGAGAACCAGATTTTATCCCGAGAAAATCGTTCTTTTCAACATTCGTATTTAACACCAACTGGGTATTTCTTAGAAAAAGGAAAAGAATACACGGTTGAAATAAATAAAGATGCTCAAGTTAACGATTTGTTGTACCTAAGCATTGGTCAATATGGTACTTATCAAGGTTTAAATGATGGTAAGAATGTGGATTTTGAAACCAAGCAGATTATTGGCAATCAAGTTGTTATCACTCCAAAAAATTCAGGAATGTTGTATCTAAAAGATTATCGTTTTACTAATGAAGTTAAAATTTTAAAAATCAGTAATGATCCGATTAAAGTGCCAACCTTTATTGTTGATCAAACTAATCAAGTTGATTTCTTTAAAGAAATTGCGACAACAAAATCTTTTTTTGTGGAAGTAATTTCTAAACATGTTTTTGGTACTTTCCAAACCCAAATGTTTAAAAGTCAAGTTGTTCCTGCTACAGGAGTAAATATTAATGAAACCATTTCTGCTTGGGATAAAGTTTGAGACTATACTAATGAAGCTTATGGTTTAAAAGAAACCTATTCAGGAGTAGCTAAGAAACATCCGCAATTTATTCAAATTGCTAATCCTGATACTGGTGGAGGTTATGCTTATTCTACTAATTATTATGTTTCTTTTCAAAAACAAACCTATGCGAGTAGAGATCTTTTTACTAGAAAACCTAGTGACCAATGGGGGTTATGGCACGAAATTGGTCACACTTACCAAACTCCTCAATATAATTGGTCGGGATTGGGTGAAGTTACAGTTAATATCAGTTCTTTATATGTTCAACAAAAATTGGTTGGTGGAAATAGTAGAGTTGATCAACCAGCCCTTATTACCAAGATGAAGCAATTGTTTGCAACCCCTATTACTGATAAAGATTACAATAGCCAATCTGACCTATTTGTAAAAGTGGCAATGTTTTGACAATTACAAATGGCATTTGGCGACAATTTCTACCCAACTTTATCCCAATTTTATCGTACTAATCATCTTGGTGTTAGTGATAAACAACAAGATTTTGTCCAAATTACTTCAAAACTGGTTAACCGTAACTTGTTGCCTTTCTTTGAAAAGTGAGGTGTACAAGTCAGTGATGAAACCAAAGCAATTGTGAGTGAATTACCACCTTTAAAAACTAATATTTGAGAAAATATCATCAATGGTACCCACCAAGCAGTAGTAGAATGACAATTACCAGAATATCAAATCAGTACCCTTACTGATACCATTACTGCTAAAAAAGTAATTAACTTTGGGACTGTTATCAACAAAAATAATTTTGCTGATAATTTTGATTTAGGTCTTAATAAAGGCATTCAAACTGATGAAGTTTACTTTAATTGAATGGATTATTACATTAAAGATAACAAGTATTATGTTCCTGTTAGTTTTACTGCACAAACTGATCAAGATTTAAAGAATAATTATTGATTTTATATGCAAGTTTCTTTTGAAAATAGTATTGCTTTAATTGGTTATGCTTATTATCAACGTGGTTTTGTTGGTTTAAACTTATCAACGCACCAGTTTTACTTTGCAGGTTCTAATATTGGTTTGGATGCTACAGAAAAACCAAACATTTACTATACGATTACTGTTCGTAATCAAAATAACCAAGTAACTAAAGAATTCACTTTGACTGGAGCAGATAATGTTGCTGATAGTATCAGACGTTACAACCTGCTTAACATTAGCTATCAAGAAGGTTACACTCTAGAAATTAAAACTAAAGTGATTAACAAGAGTCGGTTGTTTAATAAAACCCAAAATACCTGAGTTGGAGTTAATAGTTATGACATCAAGTATAAGATTAATAACGACACTTTAGTCCGAATCTAAAAAAAGATTAACCAAACAAAAACTTAGCAAAATGCTAAGTTTTTGTTTGGTTATAGTTTAATTTCTTCTTCTTGAGACTTAAGTTTTCTTTGTTTGTACTTATATTGGTAGTTATTATAGTAATAATAAATTAAGAACAAAACTAAGAAGAGTACAAGAATAATCGCAAAGTAAATAAAGAAATTACCAATATTTTCTTTGATGTTTAAAAAGAAGTAAGGATAAGAATATTTAACCTCGTTGTTAACTACTTGACCTACAAACGTTCCTTTGATTAAAGCATAAGCTAAGTAAATAAATAAGTAACTAATCGCAATTGGTAAGGTTTTAATCGCACTTGGCTTAATGGCTCATTTAACAAACCCACTAGTTAATAGATAATAACCAATCATTGCTAAGGGAGTAAATAAGTGCAATAAGAAAGTATTGACAAAAACTTAATAGTGCTACTGAATCATGAAAATCAGTGTTATTGATGGTGTTTTTAAACAAACTACTTCAAAAAATTACAAAGGTAATTGTGATATAAATTGTCACACTAAATTTAAATCGTCCCAGATTAATTGTTGGGATCCTATTCTTTTTAAAATAATTAACCAGAGCAAGAATAAAAAAGATTAATACCATCAGATTGGTTTGAATTGTAAAAGTGGATAAAGAATTTCAAAGGTTGGCGCCAAATCCAGAAGGGTACCAAAGGTTGTGCGGGTTAGTAACTACTGGAGCAGTCACGCTTGTTAAGGCATCAACCACCACTGAAATAATTAAGGCACTACTAATGACGATAATTGCACCAATCATTCAGTTTCTTGCTCAGATGGGTTTTTGTTTTGTAATTATTGTCATTTTAACCTCTATTTAATTCGTTATGTTAATCCTCTTATAACCTACAAGAGTAATCACTTTCGTCGCGAGAATGATTAATAAGATTATAAATAAAAAATCCCACTATTTTATTAAAGAATAAATTTGTAAAACTTTGGTAGATAAAATAATCTTTACTTTTTATCCAGAGAATTTTCCAATTTTGTACCAAATCTTGTAAAAACGCTTGTTCTTGGCAATTTAAAAGTCCTTATTTGCAACGACTTCTTATCTTCTTTTTTGGTGATTGTAATCAAATCTTAAAGCAGTATTATCACAGCAAGAAGGAAAAAATGTTGCTTGGGTTGGCAAGGCTCGCAACTTTTCTTACTTCGAAGATGAAAGAGGAAACATATGAGAAAAATTTTAACAATTTTAGCAGCACTTGGTTTAACCACGACTGCAACAACAAATATTATGGCTTGTACACCATCCCCTTCCCTACCAGTTGTAACTCCAGATCCACATTCTGAGACCCCTGCTTGGGTTTTACAAAAAATCCAGGATAGTGATGATTTCAAAAACTCATCAACAATTGACTTTACTTTTAAGAGTACAAATAAACGAGGATTAAGTTGAACTAAATTTTTGGCATATATTAAGACGATTAAAGCTAATCTAAATATTGATACAATTCCTGCAACTACCCGAGGAACGATGGTGCACCACTTTGCTCACGATTGGTTTAGTGATCATAGTCTTACTCCCCAACAAGTGATGATTAACAATGGGGTTGTTGATGCAGATAAACCAGATGTTGAAGGTTATTTAAATAGTATGGATGGCTGACTTCACCGTGGTGATGCAAATAGTCAATGGTTTGGCTCAGAGGTAAAGGCTGGTGTTGCTGCTTTAAACATGGCGGGATTATTTGACGCGTTATTGTATGAAAACGGGAAGTTTATCATTGCTGATTTTAAAACTGATAGTGATAAGAACATTCAAGACAAGTTTTTACCATACCAACTATCGTTTTATGCCAAAATTTTAAATACGATTTTAGGAGACGATGTTTTTGTGCAAGGAAGGTTGATTCAAATTAAAGCTGATGGTGGTAAGTATGTTGACTATAACTTTGATTTAACCACTTTAAATTCGCAACTAGATACTTGATTAGACCAATACAATAGCACTCATTAACTGAAGTAAAAGATTAAGAAGCAGTAATATCACTGCTTCTTTTTTTGGTGTTTACAGAATTAACCATTGTTATTTTTTGAACAGAGAATTTTCCATTTTCCTAACCAAGGTTAAGAAAATGACAGTTTTTAGCAGTTTTAAAAGTGCTTATCTACAACAATTACCTAAATTATTTTGAAGTGGTTGTAATCAAGCCCTGGTGAAGTAGTATCAAGTCAAGAGAAAAAAGCAGACCAACCTTGGTTTCTTATTTATCTCGAAAATGAAAGAGAAAGGTAGTAAAGTTTATGTCAAAATTACTTACATTATTAACGCTTGCAAGTCTAAGCAATCCAGCTCCTGTTGTTGCAGAAGCAGGAGCAAATCAGAAAAGTACTTCTGAAAGTGATTTGCAACAGATGATTGCTAGCAAGTTAGCAGTCGATGGAGGAGTTCAAGCAACTCTTAATCCGATTGATTATCCCAATTATCCAGCTCCTAGTCATCCGATTGGTGATCCTGCAAACAAGCCATTTCAATGGTACTCACCAATCAATACTGAGGATGGTGGTCTTAATGCTTGAGCCAATGACCCAGCAACAATTTTGTATGATGAAGACAGTGGGTTGTACTACAGTTGAATGTTATTTAGAAACGGGAGAGACTTCCCTTCTGGATGAATTGAAATGACTAGTCCAGATATGAATAACTGAACCCAGGGAGAAGAACGAATTAAAGAAGGACGAGAATTCTTTCCAAAAAGTTTCCACCCCTCAGCAATGGGTGGATCAGTATGATTGGATCGAGAAGGACAGTACTTTGATAAGGGTGATTTAATCTTTGCGATTTCAATGCAAGATTGTACTTTAATGGGAGGAGCCAGCATGACTGGAGACAGTGGAATTGCCTATTACGTGTCTCATGGTTTTGGTCAACCAATCTATAAAGCAGGAATCATTACCCCACAATACATTAACTCAACTGGAACTGATTGACGTGATTCGTTCTTGTACAACACTGATGATGGTTTATACTTTGCTATTGCTGCTGATACTAGGGTCGAATTCTGAAGAATTAATTCTTTTAACGAAAGAGATATTACCAAGGTTGGTGAAATCTATGTTCGTAGTATTGGAGTTGAAGTACCAAACGTTGTTAGATTCGGAGAAAACGAATGGTATATATCTTGTTCTATTCAAGATGCTCACCTTGGTGGTCCTTACCAAAGTTGTGAATGGTTCTTGTGTCACATGGAAGGAGAAACATTTGTTCCCTATGCTCAAGGTTTCCATGAATATGGAACTGAAGGTTATGCCCAACGAGTAGTTAACCCTTACCAAAGTAGAATTGCTGAGTTTGCGATTTCTCGTAGTATGGCTGCAAATTGAACTTATAACACTGATATTTGATCATGAAAAGGTGGATGTTATGGTTCTGAAAGAATGATTATTCGTGATGACAAACCTTATCTAGAACCATATGATCTAATCGGTGATTACCAAGATAATGGAACTTATGTTTACAAAGTTAAGGCCAGTGATTTAGCGAATGGTTATACTCTTCACTTTGATAAGGGAGATTTCATTTTCTATTATGGTGATGACCGAATCACTTGAGACAACCAAGTAGTTACTGATTTAAGTAAATGAACTACAATTGGTGGAGCAGCAACTGATGATGATGACATTACGATTGTTATTAACAAGTGTACGTTAACTTTCTATGATGAATGACAAGGATGAAACGCCCACTTTATGTTACCAGAAGCAGTAGTTCATGTACCAAATGATGGGGTAATGAGCATTTTACCAAGTCCAACTACTGTTTAGTTGAATATAAAGCAAAATCATTAGTTAAAAAGCTAATGATTTTTCTATCTTACTTGACTACTTTACTACGATTAAACAGATCACCAAAGTTAGTATATTTCTTGTAGTTACTAAAACAAAAGACATCAGTGAAAGTTAGTTTGTCACTAGTTCAATAAATATTAATTCAAATGTTTGAAAGGGTATTTCTCACAATATAATCAGCAGGATTCATGATTTGAAAAGTAGAATTATTTAACGGATCTTGATCATAAAAAGCTTTATATAAGTCAGTAGCAAAAGGATATTTTGTTCCTGGTTTTAAATGAGTCGAATCATTAAAATAAGTATTGCCATCAATTGTGGCAGGTAGATAGTTAGCATTAGAAGCTAAGGTTGATAATGTTAAAGGATTTCCTAATAATCAATCCATAAATAGTTTGACAGTTGCTTCTTTTTCCTGATAGTTTTTTCCAACAGACTTGAATCCACCAATCCCAATTCCTTGACTATAATAAAGGTTATCTCCTCCGTTCAGACTGGCGTTTTTAACAATTGCTAAATCAGTTTTATAGTCATAAGTGGTATTTTTTTGAAAGGCAAATAGTCCTGCACTACTACTAGCAGTGTAAACCATCTTTCCTTTTAAAAATTCATTGGAGGTGTAAGTTTTTACTCCTCCTTTAATCATTGAAGTCGTAAATAGCCCACTCTTTTTTCATGATTCAAAATAAGTCGCAATTTGGGGGTTAATATTGTAGCGAAGGTCATAATTTTGGTATTTGTCTGTGGTGCGATATGAAAAGGTAAAGTTAGGATTATCAGTAGTACCAACTGCTTTACTGTTGTTGTTTTGACTTAAGTAAAGCTGGTTGGGCAAATCATCAAAACCAATTAATGGATCCTTTTTATCAATTTCGAGTTCTTGACCTTTTTTGATAATTTCATCTAAATCTTGATAACTTAGAGAATTGAGTTTTTTAGTATCTCAATCAAACCCTAATTCCTTTAAACGTTTAACGTTGACAACTCCACAATCAAAACTTTTATATAAGGGTAATCCTAATAACTTTTGTTCGCTACCAAATTCATACTCGGCTAATAAGTTTGGATTATAATAATGAGCATAATCACTAAAACTTCGCATATTCTTTCTTTGACTAGAAGCATTATAAATTGGTAGATTGGATGGTTTGGTTAGGTATAAATCAGGAAGTTGATAATTACTAATTGTTTTAGTTAAAATGTCTTTGTTATCCCAAAAGATTCTAATTTTAGGCAATTTTTTATCAGTTAAGGTTTGGTTAAACTCGTCTTGTAAACCACTTCAAGCTTGAAATGGCCGACCACTTTGAGCCATCACATCAGCACTTAAAACTACTTGAACTTGGTCATCGCGTTTTGGATGAAAGGGAGTTAAAGCTAAAGTTGCTACCACGCCCCCAATTAAAGGAAGAGAAATTAATAAACTTAAAGTTATTTTTTTCATTCTTTTAAGATTCCTTTCATCAGTTGACGATTTAACCCAATAAAGAGCACAAAAATTGGTGCCATTGATAAAGTGGTGGTAGCCATTTTTAAATTAACTGTACTTACCACTTTATCAATATGAGCAACCTTACCATAACTATTAACTAAAGTGATTGGATCAATGGTATTAATCTTGTATAAGAGCACAGGAATGGTCGCTCACTTTGAATTTGGTTGGAGAATTAAAACAGGTCAAAGCGTACTATTTCAACTGGTGATAAAACATAAAATAAAACTGGTAATGATTGAAGGTAAAATTGCTGGCAGGGCGATGGTTCAAAAAAACTCGTTACTATTCATCCCATCAGCTAAAGCGGCTTTTTTGGTATTTACTCCGATACGATAAAAAGTACTGCGAAACTGATAAATCGTAAAGACATTTCCGACAAAGGGTCAAATTAAAGCAAAGGGAGTGTTTTGTCATCCTAAATTACTATTAAAGATGAAGCGACCTAATAATAAACTTTCAAAAGGAATTGCCATTAAGGCTGTGAAGATTCACATGACGATTTTACCTACTCACGTTTGGTAATAATATAAGGCAAACCCACCCATTGCAGAAAAAAACATTTGCACCAAGGCTAAACAAAGTGTGGTTCACAAACTGTTTAAAAAGTAGCGTCAAATTGGATTTCCATCACTTTTAGCAATTGCAAACAAAACCTTATAAGCGTCTGTAGTTCAGTGATGGGGCCAAAGCTTATTACCACTTGCTAGTTCATTAAAACTCTTGAAACTAGTAATAATCATGAAGAAAAAAGGACTAATTACCAGAAGAGCTCCCAGTGTTAGTAAGCCTATTGTGCTGAATTTTTTTATTTTTTTCATAGTTAGTCTTTTTCTTTCTAGTTCAGATTAAACGGTTAATAATAGTCAAGATTAGGATAAAAAACATCAGGGTTACTGATGATGCCCCAGCCTTACCATAGTTTTGAAATTCATTAATTTGTGAATAAATGTAATAAACAATTGTGTGTCCACCTTTTGCTACGGATTGATCATAAGAAAAGAACAAACCAAAGGGGAGAAATTTAAAACCATTAATAATCCCGGTGGTTAACGAATAGAGAATAACGGGAAATACTTCAACAAGATCGATTTTAAAAAATTGTTGTCAGTTAGGAATTCCATCCGCACTTGCAGCCCGATAAAGGTTTTTATCAACAGCAAGAAAGGCGCTGGTAAACATGATAATCCGAAATGGTAGCGCGCCAAAAGTACCAAAAACAATAAGAATTACTTTAATCGTAGCGTCATTTTGGTTTTGGGGAGCAAACAAAACTTGAAAGATCATTCCAATTGCTAAGGTTGAGGTTAGAAAGGGGAGAAAAAAAGCTGATTGTAAAATTCTTGGATGAGCTAGTTTAGAAATTCCCTTAGCGATTAATAAACTGATAAATAAAGTTAAGGGAATCGCACAAACTGTATAAATTGTCGTATTGATTAAAGCGTTGGTAAAGTTGACATCAACAAAGATTTGTTTAAACTGGTAAAAAGAGAACTGGTATAATCCTGAATTTGGACGACCGTTAGTAGCATTGTGAAAGACGACATAAATAGGAAAGGCTGCAAAAACCAAAATAAAAGCCAATGCTGGAAATAATCAGTTTAGTTGATAGATTCACCCATATTTAGGCTTCATGGATTAATTCCCCCTTCAAATCAAAATAAAGTACTTTATTAGAACTTAAGAAAAATTCTTCGTTTGGTAATGTTCGGGTGTTGATGTTAAACCCGTTTGATAGTTTTAATTTAAAGTGACTACCTAGGTTTTCGATGTGTTTGATTTTTACTTGACCAAATTGATATTCCCCATCATCATTGAGTTTCAAGTTTTCTGGTTTTACTCCTACATAACCTGTTGAAGTTTCAAGAATGTTAGTTTCACCTATGAACTTAGCAACTCAGGTATTAATTGGGCGATTATAAATTTCGTATGGTTTACCAAATTGAACAACTTCCCCATCCTTCATCACATAAATATAATCACTAATAGAAAGTGCTTCTTCTTGATCGTGAGTAACTAGAAGGGTAGGGATTTTTAGTTTTTTAATTAAATCATGGACCCAATCTCGAGTTGAAACCCTTAGGTTGGCATCAAGAGCACTAAACGGTTCGTCTAATAATAAAATTGAAGGAGTTTTAACAATCGCTCGGGCTAAAGCTACCCGTTGCTTTTGTCCTCCTGAAAGAGTGGCAACATTTTGCTTGACGTGTTTTTCTAAACCTACCAGTTTAGCATATTTTGTTGCTTGTGTTTTTTTATCTTTCTGGTTGCGAATCGGAGTCATGATGTTTTGCAAAACAGTTTTGTTGTTATATAACGCATAATCTTGAAAGACAACTCCAATTCTGCGTTTTTGGGTGGGAAGGTTATTTCATGCCTGGTTGTTGTAGTTTAAACTACCACTTTTAACGTCTAAAAATCCAGCAATGACGTTTAGAGTGGTGGTTTTCCCTGAACCTGATGGTCCCAAAATCGAGACGATTTCTCCACTTCTGACCTCTAAATTAACATCTTTTAAAATTTGACAATTAACCTTTTCTAAGGCTAAACAATAAGAAAATTTCGAATCAAAATCATTAACAATTTGTAGTGCAAGCTCAGGTTTTTTATCCTTAGCATGGTTTCTTTTTCACTGTTTCTTTTTCATGTTTTTGATTTTACTGTAAATAGGGGGGTTTAGCACTGTTGATTTTACAGTTCGAGATCATTAGGCAGAGGAAAAAAGGAATAATTTTTCAGGTAAATATATTAGAAAAGAACAAGTTTCCAATTGAAAGAACAAATTTTTCAATTGGAAACTACTCTGGAAAAAATGGAAAAACTTTTTTAAAGTTTTTTGTTCTTAACTGTTTCTTAAACGAGTTTTGTTAAAATGAAAGCATACAAGGAGAATTGAGTTCATGGAAAATTATAGATTGCGTTATGCCCCTAGTCCGACAGGGTATCTACATATTGGAAATACGAGAACAGCATTAATGGATTATTTGTTTGCGAAGCATTATCAGGGAGAGTTTATTTTAAGAATTGAGGATACCGATTTAGAGCGTAATGTTGATGATGCGATTAGTTCTCAATTTAGTAATTTAATGTGGTTAGGGATTATTCCTGATGAGGCGATTGTCGAAGCAAATTCGCCAATTAGTCAAACTAAATACGACCAATTAGTAGCTAAGTATGGTGAATACCAACAATCAAAAAAGTTTAGTCACTATGAACAGTTAGCTCATGACTTAGTTAATGATAATAAGGCTTATTATTGTTTTTGTACACCCCAAGAGTTAGAACTTGATCGTGAAGTCCAAATTGCTCAAGGTAATCCTGCTCCAATTTATAATCAGAAGTGTAGAGTTTTATCTTCAGAACAAGTGCAAGCAAACCTGGATGCGAAGAAACCTTATTCAATTCGTTTTAAAGTTCTTCAAAAAAAGGAATATGCTATTGATGATTTAGTGCGGGGACGAGTTAGCTTTGATTCACAAAACATTGGTGACTTTGTGATTTTAAAAACAAATAAAATTGCCACTTATAATTTTGCTGTAGTGGTTGATGATCATGATATGAAGATTAGTCATGTTGTTCGGGGTGAAGAACATATCTCCAATACTCCCCGTCAGTTAATGATTTATGAAGCTTTTGGTTGAGATGTGCCTGTGTTTGCCCATCTAACTTTAATCGTTGATGAAAACCATAAAAAACTTTCAAAACGTTCAGGTAATGCTCTATTCTTTATTGAGCAATATAGAACTCAAGGTTATTTGCCTCAAGCGTTATTTAACTATATCGCTTTATTGGGATGATCACCAAAAGGTGAACAAGAAATTCTTTCTAAAGCAGAGTTGATTGCTCAATTTGACCCCCAACGTTTTAGTAAGTCACCAAGTACATTTGATTTAAAAAAGTTACAATGAATGAATTCGGTTTATATGAAAAAGATTAGTGAAGTTGAGTATCTAACTTTTATTAAACCTTTTATTGATAAAAATAAGTTTCCTTGAGAAGAGAAAGATGTTGACCTGGTTTGACTAGATGCAGTTTTATTGTTATTTAAAAACGAAATTGAATATGGAGAACAAATTAATAATCATCTTGGTTTATTTTTCAATCAAACCAAGTTTAGGAGAGAAGATTTAGCAGAAATTAAAACTTTTGGTGACTTTAGTCAATTAATTGACATTTTAGAAGACCAGTTAAACAGTCTAGATACTTGAAAAGTAGAGTCAATTCAAGAATTGATTAAGAAGGTTGGAATTGAAGCAGAGAAAAAAGGAAAAGATTTGTTTATGCCCATCAGATTATTTACTACAAAAAGTCTGCACGGACCAAGTCTTGCCCAAAGTCTGTACTTGTTAGGAAAAGCACAAGTGATCGAAAACATTCGCATAGTAAAGGAACAAAATCATGACTAAGAAGAAAAGTTTAATTATTCGCGATGCAGTTCATGGTGATATTTATTTTGACCATCCTGTGTTTGCCGAATTAATTGATAGTGCAGAATTTCAACGTCTCCGTAGGGTTGCTCAACTTGGTGGTGCTCAATTTGCTTATCCTACTGCCACGCACACGCGTTTTACCCATTCGATTGGTGTTTATTGAGTGATTAAAATGTTTTTAAAAAATCCTCAAATCAGCAGCGCTTTAACTGTTCACGACCAAGAGTTGGTTTTAATTGCAGGGTTATTACACGATCTTGGTCACGGTCCGTTTTCTCATAGTTTTGAAAACATTACTAACCTTCACCATGAAGAATACTCTCAAAAAATTATTGTTAATCCTCAAGGTAACATCGCTTTGATTTTAAATAAGTATGGTTATAATCCTCAAGATGTAGCTGATATTATTCAGGGAGTTTATCCTAACCAAATTGTTAATTTACTAGTTAGTAGTCAACTCGATGCTGATAGGTTAGATTATTTGAAACGTGATGCTTATTTTGCGGGAGTCAACTATTCTTCACTTGATGTGAGTTGGTTAATTAATAATGCGATGGTAGTTGATCAAAAAATTGCTTTTAATTCTAAAGCAATTTATGCGGTTGAATCATATCTTTTAGGACGCTATCACATGTTTAAACAGGTTTATAACCATAAAATTTCACTTGCTTTTGATGCTTTGATTCAAGTTTGATTTAAGCGAATCAAGGATTTATATCAATTAAATTATCAGTTTGTTCATCCTCGCATCCTTTACTTTTTTGAAAGTTTGTTAAAAGGTGAAGAACTGAGTTTAGAACGTTATTTGCAGTTAGATGATTTTACAATGGATGAAATTTTTAAGTTAACTGCTAGTGAGAGCGATTTGATTCTTGCAGATTTATCAACCAAAATTCTTAACCGTCAGTTCTTTAAAATTTATAAAGAAAACGAAATTGATAAGCAAACAATTCAATCAAGGTTGAGAAAACAAAATTTAGATCCTACCTATTACACTTTTCAATCAGAACCTAAAAAACTTTATGTTTATCAAAACGAACATGTTGGAGGTAAGGATGAAGAAATCTATTTTTACCAAAATGACAAGCAATTAATTACTCTTAGTGAGCTATCAGAATTGAATAGCTCTTTTGAAAAAATCAACAAAGAAAAAGTGCAACAATATATTTTTATTTTTTAAATATTAGTGTAATATAAAGAAATGATTTTACTAAAGGAGCGAAGTGATGGCTAAGTTATCCAATGTGGAAATTGCCTACCAGTTTTTACAAGATCATCCCGAAGGAGTAGAGTTCAATACGGTTTGGAATGAGATTGTCCCTAATATTCATGCTGATAATGAAGATAAAAGTCGCTTAATTGCTGACTTATATGCTGACATGGTGCTTGATAATCGGTTTGGATTAACAAGCGATGGGAAGTGAGCATTAAAAAGTTCACTTAGTCTTGATGACGTTAAGAGAAAATATGACTTTGTTGATTCGTTTGATTATGACGCCGATTTTGATGATATTGATGATGAGGAATTACCTCATGAGCATAGCGACGATTCTCTTGATGGCGAAGAAACTAACATCGATGAGGATGAGGACCAAATTACTGATTTTGATAGTGAAGACTCATACGATGACCACGACGACAACTAGTTGTTAGAACCTATGTTTTAACGACTATTTTTATTTAAAGGAGAAAATAATGGGTAAAGGAACAAAATTTATTTTTATCACAGGAGGAGTGGTTTCTGGTTTAGGGAAAGGAATTACTGGGTCTTCTTTGGGTCGATTGTTAAAGAATACTGGTTTAACCATTTTTATGCAAAAAATGGATCCTTACTTAAACATTGATCCTGGAACGATGAGTCCTTTTGAACATGGTGAAGTTTATGTCACTGATGATGGTGGAGAAACTGACCTTGATTTAGGTCATTATGAACGTTTTATTGATACAAATTTAAATAAACAGTCTTCAACTAGTGCGGGAAAAATCTATGAAGAAGTTTTGACTAAAGAACGCAAGGGTGATTGAGGAGGAAAGACTGTTCAAGTCATTCCCCACATCACTGACGCAATTAAGCAAAAGATTTATCGTGCTGGTGAAAGTTCGCAAGCTGATGTCATTATTACTGAAATCGGAGGTACGGTTGGTGATATTGAATCTCAACCCTTCATTGAAGCAATTCGTCAGGTGCGGATGGAATTAGGAAGAGAAAACGTTTTATTTTTACATGTTGGTTTGTTACCTTATCTTTCTGCTTCTAAAGAATACAAAACTAAACCAATTCAACATTCAGTAAAAGAATTATTGAGTTTAGGAATTCAACCAGATGTGATTATTACCCGTTCAGATAAACCTGTTGAAGTTGATTTACTAAAGAAGATTTCCTTATTTTGTAACATTCCTTTAAAGAATGTAATTCAAAACACGAATGCAGACACTATTTATAAAGTTCCATTAGAATTGGCAAGTCAAGACTTACATAAAATTGTCATTGACCAGTTAAAACTAACTCCGCCCCACGAGTTAGAAATGAAAGAGTGAAATAACTTTGTTGACAAAATTAATGGTGTTCAAGGTGAAATTACTATTAGTGTAGTTGGAAAGTATGTTGACTTACCAGATGCTTATCTTTCAGTGGTGGAATCTTTAAAAATTGCTGGTTATGAAAACCATCGCCAAGTTTTGATTAAATGAATTCAAGCTGAAGTATTATCTGCAGATAATGTTGATAAGTATTTAGGCAATGCCCAAGGAATTTTAATCCCTGGGGGTTTTGGTTCTCGGGGTGTTGAAGGAATGATTTTAGCATCAAGTTATGCTCGTGAACACAACATTCCTTATTTGGGAATTTGTTTGGGAATGCAAGTAGCTACAATTAGTATGACTCGTGATTGGTTGAATAAACCTCAAGCGACTTCAACAGAGTTTGATTCAAAGACTCCTGATCCAGTTTTTGACTACATTCGTGGCGTTAATCAAAAAACTCTTGGAGGAACTTTACGTTTAGGAAGTCAACCTACCCAATTAAAGCCAGGTAGTTTAGCCCACGAGTTGTACCAAAGTGATGTTGCTCACGAACGTCACCGCCACCGCTATGAATTTAATGCTGAACTTTATAAAAACGATTTAGAAGCTAAGGGAGCAATTTTTTCAGGAATTTATGAAGAAAAACAACTCTATGAAATTGTAGAAATTCCTAGTCATCCCTTCTTTATTGCTTCTCAGTACCACCCTGAATTTACTTCTCGTCCTAACCGTCCTAACCCTTTATTTAACGGGTTCATTCAAGCAATTGTTAAAAAGAGCGAAAATAATTAAATTATTGACTTTTAAAGATCAATTAATAATTGTCTTTTACCAATAAAGAGATACAATCTCTAAGTAGATAAAGAATAGTTAACAATAATCGATAGAAATGAGGTTTCTTTAAAGAAATGGAATTACTCTTAACTCCTGAAGAGATTGAACATCAGATTAAAGACACTGCAATTGGTGAGAGAAAGGTCGCAATCACGACTAAGCGGATGGATGTTTGACAAAAGAGTCAAAAAATAGAACTGCAAGACCAGTATGATCAAGCAGTTAGAAAAATTCAAATTGCTTTGTTAAAGAAAAAGAATCAAGTAGAACTTTCTAAGTATCGTTTGAAAGCTAAAGAAAGTTTAGCTGATTTTGATGTCTACCAAGCAAAAATTTTAGAAATTAAAACTAGTAAAATTAATGCTAAACTTGACCAAGCGAAGTTTAATCATGATTTAGAGGTGAAAAAACTTCACCATTCTCAAGATGAAAAGGTTACTCTTTTAAATCAAACCTCTACTAAATTAATTAATAATTTAAAGGAAAATAAGGATTTAACAACAGTTTTAGCCACGATTAATGCTAAACACGATTTGAAGATAAAAGAAGTTGAACTGCAAAAGGAAAGTCGTTTGACTTTGATTAAAAATCACTATGATCAAAACTTTGCTCGTCTTGATGGAAATAGACTTCGTAGTCTAAAGGTAAACCAAGAAAAACTTCATCGTCTTGAAGTTGATAATGTTGCAGAGATTAATCAGGATTATGTTCTTGAAATTGAACAAATTGAGGCTCAAACTGCTAAAAGATTTAAGAATGCTGATGCTAGTTATGAGAAACTAGTGCGTTTTTATGCGCGAGGAAATGAATGAAAGTTAAAAAAAATTGCCAACCGTAAACAAAAGAATTTAGCATCAATCCAGAATTATCATGATATCCAAATCATGAAGGCGCAACAAAGAAGAGATGATGCAATTAAGGTTAATCAGGAAAAACTTGTTCAATTTAGAGAAACTTATGCTCAATTGGTGGAATCAATTAATACTAAGTTTATTAAAGAAAGTCAAATTCTTGAAGAACAAACTACTAAAAGAATTGCTAAAGCGAACTTTGATTACCAAAAAGATCTTGAGTTTTATCACGCCAAGCAAGAAGTTTTATTAACAAGTGCTAAGCAACGAGATTATCAAGGTTTTGACCAGAAAAAAGTTGCAATCGAAACGAAGTTTAAAACTCGAACTGAAAAGATTCAAAATCGTACTTTGAAAAAAATAGCTAGTTTGGATAAAAAACTTGACCAAGCATGAGAAAAACATGATAAAAAACTGGCAATTTTAGAAGGTACTCATATTGTTAAAGCTCAAAAGGGTCACGACCGTTTTTTAGTAAAACCACCTTTAACTGATAATGAGTTAAGAAAATTACAATTAACTAATAACGCAATCATTAACGATTTAAAAGAGTACCAAGTTAGCCAAATTGATAAGTATGAACACCAAATCGACTTGTTGACTCAAAATTTAAACCAAGGAATGATTGATATTGATGATGGAGTAAAGTCAAATGTTGATCAAGCTTCAAAAACCAATATTAGTAAGGTCAATCGTAAGTATGACAAGAAAAACTTTAAGGCTAATTACCAAAAAGAAGCTAATAAATTGATTGAAGAAGACCGATGAAACCATCACTCTGCTCACCAATTGCTAGTTGATCTTTATAATCGTTCTGATAAAAACTATACTCCAGTTTCAATTTTGACAACTGACCTTTATCAAGGACAGAAAACCAAATTCCAAAACTGATGATTAAGTATCAGAATTAAGTATGCTCGTTGTCGCGAATGAAGTTTCAAAGAGTGAATTAGTTTAAAAATTTGGGGAATGCCAGTTTATGTTTATGCTGTTTTGTTTGGAATAATGGCTGCAGTATTGGCTACTGGCTATGCAGAAGTTAATATGATGTACCCAGCCTTTCTTTTGTTCACAATTGCCATTATTGGTGGAACAATCTTTAGTAAGGTGCCAATTTGAAATAAATACCTAGGAGGAGCAGTTATGGGTTGTCTCTTCATTGGTGCATTCCTAGTTTATTTCAATGCTATTCCCAAAGATGGTGATGTTTATAAAAGTATTAAGACTTGATTTAATAGTCAAGGTTTCTTAGACTTTTATATCTCAGTTATCTTAATCTGTGCAGTGATTGTTGTTCCCCGAAGAATTTTATTAAAAGCATTGGGAGGATTTATCATTATCCTAGCGATTGGTTCTTTGGCTGGTGCTGGAACTGGAATTGTGGGAGGATTAATGGTCGGATTCTCTTCAAAGAAAACCATTATTAACTATATTCTCCCAATTCTAGGAGGAGGAAATGGTGCTGGTGCGGTGCCAATGAGTCAAGTTATTGGTAATAACTGGGGTCAAGCTGTCGGAGATGCTTGGTACTCAAAAGCAATTGCAATTACTGTTATTGCTAACATCTTTTCAATTTTATTTGCTGCAATTCTTTCAGGAGTAGGAAGAGCAAAACCAGAAATGTCAGGAGGAGGAAACTTATCAAGAAGTAATATTCATATTATTGAAGATAAGGTACAACTAAAAGATCGTAATACTGCAGCTGCTCTGGTAATGGTTTTAGGAATTTATGTGCTTTCAACGATTATTTCGAGTCAAATTTTAACCAAAGACCGGATTCATATCACCTTACCAAACTACGCGTGAATGATTATTATTTGTTTAGCCTTAAACTTTACTAATGTTATTCCGCGTGATATGAAAGCAGGAATGGAAAAAATCCAAACCTTCATTTCAAAACAAACTACTTGATTGGTAATGTTGGCAATTGGAATTACCAGCATTGATTTAAAAGCTTTTGTTAATGCGTTGACTGGTGAAACTTTCTTAATTACCTTGTTAACTTGTCTTGGTGCTACTTTAATCCCGATGCTATTAGCGAAATTATTTATGTTCTATCCAGTTGAGGCAGGAATTACAGCTGGATGTTGTATGACAGCTCAGGGGGGAGCTGGAGTAATTGGAGTTTTAGGAGCATCAAACCGGATGAAACTGATGCCTTATGGACAAATCTCAACCAGAATTGGGGGCAGTGTTGTCTTGATCATAGCTTCAGTGCTCTTCTCTAGTTGAAACCCACAGGTGTTTGCCTAAAATTGTGAAAAAGTTTTAAAATTGAGTTAGAAGAAAAGAGGAAATAGAATGAAAATTACCAAAAAAGTGATGAGTGGAAGTGTCGAATCTGGGGATATTTTAGTAACTTTTGAACCAAGTGAAAACCAAGGTTTAGATATTAGATTAACTTCTACTTTTGATAAACAATACCACAACAATATTTTAGAAGTTGTTCGACAAACTTTAAAAGAAAACAACATTGACCAGGGTGTGGTAATTTTAAACGATCAAGGTGCGTTGCCAGGAGCAATTAAGGCCCGAGTTTTAACTGCCATTCAACGGATGGGAGAAACCAATTAATGAAAGGTTGAACCAGAACTACACCAAGAAAACACATGCTTTTTGTTCCAGCAAACAAACCAGCTAATTTTCGTGATTTGCCAATTTATCATCCAGACACGGTGATGTTTGATTTAGAAGATGCAATTTCTTTTAGTGAGAAAGATTCTTCACGCTTAATGCTAAGAGAAATGTTAAAAACTCTTGATTACAATACTTATGGAATTGAGGTTTGTGTCCGAATCAACGGGATTGAGACGCCATGATATGAACTTGATATTGCTGCTTGTATTGAAGGTGGGGTTAACATGATTCGTTTGCCTAAAACTGAAAGTGCTGCTGATATTCAACAAACTGTTGCTTTATTAGAAAAGTACGAACAACAATTTAAAGCAGATAAAACTTTAATTTTTGCTGCGATTGAATCAGCAAAAGGGGTTTTAAATGCTAATGAAATTTGTCAAGCCTCAGATCGGGTTGTAGGATTAGCATTAGGTGGAGCTGACTATTTAGTTGACATTCACGGAACTAAAACTGCTCCTAACCGCCAAGAGTTATTGTATGGTCGTCAACACCTAATTCACGTTGCTCATGCTCATAAAATTGATGTTTTTGATGTGATTTATGGTAATACTGCTGATGAACAAGGTTTTATTGAAGAAACCAAGTATGCTTTTGGTTTAGGTTTTTCTGGAAAATCATGTATTCACCCCAACCAAGTGCGTTTAATTAACAACATTGTTTGTCCTACTCCTGACCAAGTAAAATACGCTGTGGGAATGGTTAATGCCTTTAATGAATCAGTAAAAAAAGGTCAAGGAGTATTTTTATACCAAGGAACGATGGTTGATAAACCAATTGTAGAAAAGCAACAAGAAATTGTTGCTTTAGCAAAAGAATTTAACTTATTGAGGGGAGATGAAATCAATGAGTAAGTATGTTAATGAAAAACGCTTATCACAAAAAGTACTTGATTCAATTAAAGGATTGGACTACCCTCTAGTAGCTTTTGATCCAGAACATGAACACGTTAGTCAGGTTAGTGCCGCTAAAAAAACTTTAGCAACACACGGGATTCGCCGAGATAAAGTTGTCGATTTAAAAACTGCCATTAAAAATTCAGGGTTGAGTGATGGCATGACAATTTCTTTTCACCACCACCTTCGTGGGGGAGATATGGTTGTTAACCAAGTGATGCAAGTTATCAAAGAGTTGGGAATTAAGGATTTAACGATTGCGGCTTCTTCTTTTACTGGTGCTCACGATTTTTTAACTAGTTATATGGATGAAGGAATTGTTAGTGGAGTCCAAACTAGTGGGTTAAGAGATAAACTTGGTGAATACATTTCTAGTGGAAAATTGAAAAAACCAGCAATCATTCGCTCTCATGGAGGAAGACCTCGAGCAATTGAAGCTGGTGATTTAAAAATTGATGTCGCCTTTTTAGCAGCTTCAAGTGCTGATGAAATGGGTAATGCTAACGGGTCATTGGGAAAAGCACCGTTTGGAAGTATTGGTTATGCTTTAACTGATGCGCAATATGCTGCTCAAACCATTGTGATTACTGATACTTTACTCCCATTTCCTAATCCTGAAATTGCTCTTTCTCAATCTTTGGTTGATTGAGTAGTTGTCATCGATTCAATTGGGGATCCTTCTAAAATTGCTGGAGGGGCAATTCGTTTAACTTCTTCACCCAAAGAAGAAATTATTGCCCAAAATATCGCTACAGTAATTACTAGTCTTCCTGAATTTAAAGACGGGTTTTCAATCCAAATGGGAACTGGAGGAGCCTCACTTTCATCAATTACCCCAATTAAAAAAGCGATGTTAGAACGTAACATCAAAGGTGGTTGGTGTTTAGGAGGAATTACTAGTTATCAAGTAGCTCTTTTAGAAGAAGGTTTGGTTCAAGGATTGTATGATGTCCAAAGTTTTGATGCTGGGGCTGGTCAATCAGTCCACAAAAACTTGTTAACCCACCACGTGATTTCTGCTTCTCAGTATGCTAATGGTCAAAATGGTTCACCATTTGTTAATCGTCTTGATTTTGTCATTCTTTCAGCTTTAGAAGTTGACCTTAACTTTAATGTCAACGTAATTACTGGATCTGATGGAGTAATTCGTGGAGCTAGCGGGGGTCACTCTGATACGGCTGCAGCAGCAAAAGTAGCAATTGTCGCTTTGCCATCAATTCGGGGAAGACTTGCTTGTGTAGTTGATGAAGTCCAAACTATTATCACTCCTGGAAAGAGTGTTGATGTCGTGGTCACTGATTTAGGAGTGGCGATTAACCCGTTAAGAACTGATTTAATTGAAATTTTAAGTAAGACTAGTTTGAAATTAATGAGTTTAGCAGAAATGAAAAACTTTGCTCAACAAATTGTAGGTACTCCTGAACTAATTGAGTATGACTATAATCATCCAGTAGCGGTTGTAGAATATCGCGATGGTTCAATCAATGATGTCATCTATAAAACCAAGGTTAACAATGAATAGTGAAATGCTGTTTGTTAAGTTAACAATGGATGCTCCCCTTTTGAGTGCGCGAGAATTGCGCACTCTTGTTTTGTTTCGGTGTTTAGAACAGGGTTATGTTGTGGTGACCTTAACCTTAAATATTCCTGGCTTGTTAAAAAATACCCCTAAGAGTCAAGGGTTTTTTCATCACTATTATTATCAGGTTAACAAACTTTTAGAACAACAATTTAAACTTGAACAAAGGTTTAATTGAACTGATCCAAGTGGAGTGATTGGTTATTTTCTTTTGGATGGAAAAAGTGATTCTAGAATGGTTAAACAATTACTTTTAAATTATGAAGAAAGTTTAAAAGTACAAGGACAATTGCTTGACCTTGATGTTTATCAGCGGTCAAAAACAAAAGTTGGGCGGAAACAACTTAATTATCAAGTAAGAAAGTGTTTTTTGTGTAACCAACCAGCCAAAGAATGTGCAGTCAGACAAGTTCATTCTAAAAAGGAACTACAAGATTTTCTTGACCAATTTTTAGTAATTGATTCTTCTTGAAATGATGATTTGATGATTGTAGAAGAACAAGAACTTGATGAAGTTAGTTTTTATCAAGACTTTTTTAACCAGAATCAAGAAACTAATAAGCAAGTGTTAGAATCTTTGCAAATCGCTTTAGCTAAACCAGATTTTGACGATCTTGAACAAATAGCAAGCTTGATTCATTTGGTCGATCAGATTTGCTTAATTTTAAGTCAGCAAAGTTATAATTTAAAAAAAGCAAACCAAACTCTTGAGCAAAGATTTTTGTTTCGCTATGAATTGCTAAGAAAATTTAGCAACAAATCTTATTGTTAGAAAGGTAAGTATGATGAATAATTTTCAATTAGAAGTGGTTGATTTAAAGAACACCGCAGCATTACAAGAAGTTAAAGATTTTTTAACAAAATTTAGTTTAAAAATGGATGATGTTGATTACACTGTAGTAATTAAGGACGAAAATCACCAGATTATCGCTACTTGTTCGAAGTTGTTTAACTTAATTAAGTGTGTTGGGGTGGATAAAGAATATCGTGGTTATGAACTTGCTAACAAGTTAGTAACTTATTATTTAAATATTATCAACGACGAATATGATGAAGCTTTTATTATTACCAAACCAGAATATAACGAGTTATTTCAAAGTATGGGATTTGGGAGTTTGTTTGAAAATGATCAAATTGCTTTTCTGACTTCAAGAATGGATAAAGTTCGTGACTATCAAGCTTATTTGTCCAGAGAAGTTAAAGCAGGGATTAACGGGGTTATTGTGATGAATGCTAACCCGTTTACTAATGGTCATTTAGCATTAGTGGAAACTGCAGCAAAACAAGTTGATAACCTTTACCTTATTCCTGTGTTAGAAAATTTAAGTTTTTTTACTTATCAGGAACGAAAGGTAATGATTGAACAAGGAGTTCAGGATTTAGTTAATGTTAAGGTCTTGAATGGTTGTCCTTATATTATTTCTAAAAGTGTTTTTCCTAGTTACTTTCTTAAATCGAGTGAAGCAGTAATTCAAGCTCAAACTCAACTGGATGCTAATTTATTTGTCAAACTTTTCAAAGACCCATTAAAAGTGAAAAAGCGTTTTTTAGGTAGTGAACCTATTTCTCATACCACTGATGTTTATAACCAAACTTTAACCACAATCTTAGAAAAAAATAACATCGAAGTGGTGATTATTCCTCGAGTGGAATTTAATCATCAACCGATTAGTGCTAGTGAAGTTCGTGCTTCTTTAGTTAAGGGTGATTGAAACTTGATTGAAAAGATTACCCCTTTAACTACAGTTCAATTCTTAAAGGAATTAGATTTAACCCCAAGGTTAAAAGCTAATTTGGACAAAATTTATAAAGATAACTAGTAGTTACTAAAAATAAGCAAATCAACCAAAACTAAGAGATCAGCGCTTCCTCCTGGAGAAATATTGTTTTTAATTGCTCAATTATTAAATGTTTCTATTTCAGCAATTGCTTGTTGATAATTAGTTTGAAGTTTTTTTAAAAGAATTGAAGCACGAATTTGAACTTTACGATAAGAACTAATTCCAATTTTGCTAATTAAAGTAGTATCTTCAATATGAACCAAGAAATAAAGGAGTAAAGTAAAGTTAACTTCGTTTTCTGCTAATTTTTGGTTAACAAGAAGTTGGTAATAGAAATCATAAGCATCAAAAACAACTTGATAACCACTTAAAGCGGTTTGTCGAGCGCCATTTATCCCTTGTTGATAAAATGCCAAGCCTTTAGTATTAAGATTTCCTTTGAAATCTTCTTTTAAAGGAAAACAAAAAGTTTTGATTTCAGGAATAATTTTTGTTTTATCGCGATTCTTTAACAGGCAATAATAAAAGATTCCTAAAGCAAAAATTAAACCTTTATGAGTATTAATTTGATTGGTTTGTTCCAACATTGCTTGTTCGTATTTCAAGCCAATGGTACGTAAATCAAGAAAAGTTTTGATTTCATTTAAATTCTTTTCAATTGCTTGTAAGTAAGCGGGGAAAACTTCATAACTTTTATAAAAATCATTGATATCCATATCCTTGTGAGATCCAGAGTTTATTTTACTGACTAGTCCTAAACTTGGATAACTTTCCATTTCGCTTTTAATTGCTTTCAATGCTGCTTGGTAATAAACCTTTTTGTTTGGCATTTACGCTCCTTTTTAATGACTTAATTTTATAATAAGGTTTTAAAAAAGCAGTTTATAACACCAAAATAATTAACTTAAAGTTAATTATTTTTCTATCGAATTTAAAAAGTTTTAGTTCATTCTTACTAGGAATTGAACAAAATAGTGAGAGCTATTCTTATTTTGTTGTTCTTGATTGGAAAAACAATGAAACCTTTTCCAATTCTGTTGTAATCGATGGACAAAGATATGAAAATTTTGAGGTTTTAAAAGAAGTTTTGATTAGTAATTTCTTTGCTTTTGCTAACTAAAAACCTTGATCTGATTATTCTTTAAAATTTCCTTAGTTTACTATATAATCTTAGGCGAGTTAGTTAGCAGAAGTTAACTCTTTGGTACGTGCTGTGCCTAAAAAACTAAAATAGGAATGAAAGGTTAGGAAAAAAAATATCAGTGGTTGAAAATTGATAGTTTTTTCTTATAAATGTTATGAATAAAATTAACCAACACTTTGAAGAATTTAAAAAGAGTCGAATTTCTACTATTGTTCGTACTGATGATTATGATCATGCTTTAAAGATTATTGAAGGTAGTCGTGAAGGAGGAATTAAGTTTATCGAAATTACTTTAACTATCCCTGATGCTTATAAGTTAATCACTGAGGCAAGCAAAAAATGATCAGACTTAAAGATTGGGGCAGGAACGGTTTTAACTTTGGATCAAGCCAAAGAATCAATCAAAGCAGGAGCTAGTTATCTAGTTGACCCGGTATGTGATGTAGAATTATTGAAATGATGTAATGAGAATGACATTCTTTTAATTGCTTCAGGAGCCACTCCAAGTGAAATGTACAAACTTTCAATCAATGGGGCTAAAATTATTAAATTTTTCCCTGCAATGATTGGAGGACCAGAAATGGTTAAGATGATTAAAAATCCATTTCCCGAGTTCGAATTATTAGCAACCGCAGGACCAAACTTGAGTAATTTAGATGCCTATTATCAAGCGGGTGTGTTAGGGTGTGGCATTACTGCTGATTTAGGTGGAGCTCCAGTCGGTACTACTGTTGAAGAGATTACAACAATTGCTAAAAAGTATATGGCAATTGTAGCGAAATATTTATAAAAGAAGAGGTTTATAATCATGGATAAAAAAACTGGTGCACAATTATTAATTGAAACTCTAATTAACTTTGAAGTTAAGCATGTTTTCACTGTTCCTGGAGCAAAGATCGATAAAATTTTAGATACTTTTAACGATTATCCCGACGCTCCTAAACTAATAGTTACGCGTCATGAACAAAATGCTACTTTCATTGCGCAAGGAATTGGAAGATTAGCAGAAAAACCAGGAGTGGTGTTAGTAACTTCAGGACCAGGGATTTCAAACTTGGCAACAGGCTTGGTCACTGCAACTAGTGAAAATGATCCTGTGTTAGCGATTGGGGGAAGTGTTAATCGTAAAGATGCCTTAAAAAGAACCCACCAATCAATGAATAATGCGGCTTTAATGGAACCAATTACCAAGTATTCAGCAGAAATTACTAGTGTTGATGCAATTTCAGAAGCAATTTCTAACGCAATGCGAATTGCTTCTCAACCCCGAATGGGAGCAAGTTTTCTTTCTATTCCTAACGATGTTCAAGGTGACACTACTAGTAATATTGCACTTTCTCCAGTTGTTCACGATTCGTTTGGTCATGCTGATACCCAAAAGATTGTGAAATTGGCTCAAGAAATTGCAAGTGCAAAATTTCCAGTAGTTTTACTAGGAATGCGGGCACCAGGATATGCTGAAACTGCTGCTATTCGTGAATTTTTAACTAAAGTTAACCTTCCTGTAGTTCAGACTTTTCAAGCTGCAGGAATTATTAACCGTCAGTTAGAAAGTCTTTTGTTTTATGGAAGAGTAGGATTATTTAAAAATCAACCAGGTGATGAGTTGTTAGATAATGCAGATTTAGTTATCACAATTGGTTTTGATCCAATTGAGTATGATACTGAAATTTGAAACAAAGACCACGATAAAAGAATTTTCCATATTGATGAAACGATTGCAGAAATCGATAATTACTACCGTCCTCATACCGAATTAGTGGGAGATATTGCCAAAACAGTCCATAAATTAATGGAAGTTTCTTCACCACGAGTGATTGATATTGAGTCTGAAAGTGTTTTAAAAACTATTAAAGAAAAGTTGAATAAACAACGTGATACTTATCAAGAAGATCCTAATTTGGTCCACCCACTGCATTTTATTCAAGTCTTAAGAAACTTGCTTGATGATTCTGAATTTGATGTTGTTGATGATCAAACCGTGATGTCAGTAGATATTGGTTCAATCTATATTTGAATGGCACGAAATATGAAAGTTTATGAACCTAAAAAACTTTTATTTACCAACGGAATGCAAACTTTAGGAGTAGCTTTGCCTTGAGCAATGGGAGCAAGTTTCTTACACCCTGGTAAAAAGATGATTTCAATGTCTGGGGATGGAGGATTCTTATTTTCTAGTCAAGAATTAGATACGGCAATTAGAGAAAACTTGAACATTACCCATTTTATTTGAGATGATCATTCCTATAACATGGTTAAGTTTCAAGAAGAAATTAAATATGGCAGAGCAACAGCAGTTGAGTTAGGTAATATTGATTTTGTTGCTTATGCCCAATCATTTGGTGCAAAAGGATTTAAAGTCGAAAAACCAAGCGAATTAGAAACTATCATGCGGGAAGCTTTAAGTTATCAAGGGGTAGTGGTTGTTTGAATTCCAATTGATTATCGCCAAAACATTGAACTTGGTAAAAAACTTCTAGATAAAATTAATTAGCAGGAGGCAACAATGAAATTAACTTCTTATAGTAGCATCGCTTCTCTTTCGAGTGGTGATTGAGATGGTCACTTTTCTTTGGCCACGATTAAAAAGACTGGTGATTTAGCTGTTGGTACTTTTGATCAAGGTAATGGGGAAATGCTAGCAATTGATGGTGAGTATTATCAATTATTGAGTGATGGGGGTGTGAATTTAGTTCTTGATGAGTGAACCTCTCCTTATGCAGTTAATGTTTTTTTCAATCCTGAGTTTAGTTTAGAATTGAATAATGTTAGTCAAACTGATTATTTAAAAGCGCTTGGGGCAGAAATTGAAAAGCACGGAAATCAGTACATGTATGCCATTAGAGTCACTGGTGATTTTAAACAAATTATTTCCCGAACTGTTAGTTTAATTCCTAAACCTTACCCTACAATTAAAGAAATAAATAATATTCAACGGGTAAGAGAATTTGAAAACATTGTTGAAGGTAATATTGTCGGGTTTTATACGCCTAAATATCTAAATACGGTTAGTGTTGATGGTTTTCACCAACACTTTATTAACCATAATCGTGATTGTGGAGGTCACGTTTTAGATTTTCACGCCAGTTACCTAAAGATTGAATTTGCAAAAGTGAAGGAAGTTAACTTATTAATTAACGACCATTCCTTTGACTATCATGATAGTTTACAATCAGAAATTGAATTGGTTGAAAAAAGTAAATAATTATTCATTAAAACCAAGTTTCACGCTTGGTTTTAATTAACTGCTGTTTATTTTCTGGAACGCTATTATATAATAATAGTTAGAAAAGGAGATAAATATGCCAAAAATTTATAGTAAAAGACTAGTTAATGCTCGCAATATGGTGCATGATGCGTTTAAGAACCACTACGCAATTGGTCATTTTAATATCAACAACTTGGAATGAACTAAAGCAGTTTTAGAAACTGCTCAAAGTACTAATACCCCAATTATTCTTGCAACTTCTGAAGGAGCAATTAAATACATGGGTGGTGTGAAAGTTGTCAGAGGAATGGTTGATGCTTTGATGGAAACTTTAGACATTACTGTGCCTGTGGCGCTGCATTTAGATCATGGTCAATCAGTAGAAATGGCCAAAGAATGTATTGATAATGGTTATTCATCAGTAATGTTTGATGGTTCTCACTTACCATTTGAAGAAAACCTAGCCAAAGCTAAAGAGGTTGTTGAGTATGCTAAACAACATGATGTTTCTGTAGAAGCAGAAATTGGTTCAATTGGTGGTGAAGAAGATGGGGTTGTTGGTGAAGGTGAACTTGGTGATCCTGAACAAGCTAAAAAAATGGTTGAAACTGGAATTGACTTCTTGGCTGCTGGAATCGGAAACATTCATGGTCCTTATCCAGATTGATGAAAAGGGTTAAATTTTGATCAATTGGGAAAAATTGAAGATGCAATCCACTTCCCGTTAGTGATGCATGGTGGGTCAGGTGTGCCCCAAGACCAAGTGGAAAAAGCAATTAGTTTAGGAGTTGCTAAAGTTAATATCAACACCGAACTACAATTAGCTTTCCAAAAGGCTACTCGTGAATATATTCTAGCCAACAAAGATACTGATATGAAAGCTAAAGGGTTTGATCCTCGTAAGCTTTTAAAACCAGGATATCAAGCAATTCAAGCAGAAATGAAGAACTTGATTGAATGAATGGGATCAATTGGTAAAGCTGACCAAATTGAAAAATAATTAATTACTTTTAACTGTGATTGGGAAAATGACTTTCTAGTCATTTTTTTTATTGAATAACAAAAGTAAAAAAACCTTATAAACCCGCATAAAATGGGTATAATTAAAAAGATGTAAAGATAAAATAAGAGTTTTATATCGAAATGAAAACATAGTCCAAAGGAGAAAAGATCTATGCCAAAAAAAGATATTCATCCCCAATATTTTGCTGATGCTCAATTTGTTTGTACCACTTGTGGTAATAAATTTATTGCAGGAACAACTAAGGGTGAAGAAGTAAGAGTTGATATTTGTTCAAATTGTCATCCTTTCTTTACTGGGAACCAAAAATTTGCCAACAACCAAGGTCGTGTTGAGCAATTTAAATCTAAATTCACTAAGCGTGATGAAACTAATGCTAAGGCAATGGCTGATTCAAAAGCAAAAAAAGCTGAAAATCAAAAGACTGCAAAAGACAAGAAATAGCAGGATAATTGTTGTAGGGACAAGATTGAATAATACTTGTCTTTTTTTATTGTCTTTTAAAATTTTGTTTAGACTTTTACTTAAAATTTTGATTATTAATTTAGAATATAGATATTAACCACAGGAGGTTAGAAATTTGAGTTATAAAATTACTAATGCTAAATTTCTTAACCCAAAAATTCTGGTCAAAAACTTTGATTTTTCTACAGAAAAAAACACAATTACTCAAGTTCATTTTCAAAATAACCAACAAAAGAAATTATTTACCAGAATCTTGAAAGGTAAAGAACAAATTGGTGAAGGTCGTTTTCTAGTTGATAGTCTTGATTTAGTTAACCCGAAATTTGTGAAGAATCACGCAACCTTCATTCGCACTGATAAATATATTGAACGGTTTATTCCTGCTAAAATCATTTTGGTTTTATCATCATTGTTCGATCCTAGATTTGTGCGAAACGCCCGGATTAAACACTTAAGAACAAAGTATGACTACCTTTCTTTTTTAAGTTCAAAACTAAACTTAACTGATGCGCAATTGAAAGGAAGACTTGATAAAGCAATTTCTGATTTCATTAATAATGAAACTAAGATTGAAGAAAGAGTACTTGGTGAATTTGAGCAACAAATGCACAAGTTTAACCAACAGCAATCTAATGAAGTTTTTTCTAAACAAAATAGTGTGGTTAAAGTTGTTGCTAGATCATATTACAAAGAAAAGATTAAGTTAGTAACCTACAATTTAACCTTAACTTTTTTTCAAGCGTTATATGATGATGTCTACAAGTTTAACTCTTTAAGAAACTCTTGTACGTGTGAGTACAATGCTAAGAAATCTTCAAATAAAGAAGTACGAAAAGTTTGAAAAGAACTCGCTTATCAACAAACTAAGTATGTTGTCAAAAAACAATTAAAATATATCGGTATTAAAATTAGTGAAAACCGAGCTTTAATTACTAGACAAAATTTATTAGTTAACCAGTTAAAAAAACAATTAAATTTAGAACTGAAAAAGTTTTATTTTCGCGAAAAATTTAGTCGTGACCAAGTGAATAACTTTAACAAAATTTTAAATAACTGACGTCGGTTAAATGATGACCAAGTTGAGATTTTTACCAGATCCCAACAAGATTACTTTTTCAAAGCTTTGGTCAAAAACTCTCAATATGTCGTTAAAGTTTTGGTGGTAAAAATTCACCATTATCACCAATTGGTCTTGAGTAATTCGCTTAAATACCGTTCTAAAGAAGATTTCAAAAAGAATAAGGTTTATTATAAAAAACAAATTATTAGTGTTTTTAAACAAGCTTTAGATTACAACATCAAGTTAATGAAAAAGTTCAATATTAATTTGGATTGGTTTTTAAAGTCAACTTTTAAACTTTCTTCGTTAAATATTTTGTTTGTGAAGATTATTCGTGCGATTAACATGAATCGTGAGAATGTCTTTTTAATGGATTTAGTTCACCTGTTAAGTCAAAATGATTTTGAAAAACTTTTAGCGACAATCAAAATGATGAAAGAAAATCACCCAAAGATGACTTTTACAATCCTTGAATCTAAGGCTGGTAAACTACCTTTTTTAGACCAAAAAATCTATACGCTTAATGATGGTTATTTTGAAGATGCCTTAATTGCTAAACTTATTGATGTCTATCCTGAAACCTACCGCTTTGAGTTGTTTGGAACCCGCAACTTATTTCGCTATGAGTATGAAAACCAACACATTAAACTTTATAATAAACGTGAACCTTATTATCAAGATAATCTTCCTGTTAAAGGTTATGCTTTTATTAATCCCTTTAAGATGAATTATGAAACCACGACTAGTTTTGCTAAAAATAAAATTGCAGTAATTAGTGATTTTAAGAAAACCAATAATTTCAATGATCCCTACATGTATTATTGTAAAAATAAAAAGGGTTATAAATTCTACTTTTATGATTATGATCACAATGATTTGAATAAGGTCAACCGCGGAATTGTTACTTTTGATTTAGCAGCAATTGCCGAGTTTATTGAAATTAAATAACTAAGGAGTCAGAAAATGAATAAATTATTAGCTAAAAAGTTGCATTACTTAATTAAAAAATACCAAACAATCATTATTGCCAAACACGTATTTCCTGATTGGGATGCGCAAGGAAGTGCACTTGGTTTAGCTAATCTGATTCAAGACAATTACAAAGGGAAAACGATTTATGTGGTTGGAGAACGAATTGATGATGATTCTTCTTTTCCCCCAGACCAATTAACCCTTGAAGCGTTAGGAAAAGCGTTACTAATTGTAGTTGATACTGCTAATGCTGAACGAATTGATTTTGAAAACTTTGCTGGGTGTCAAGAAATCTTTAAGATTGATCACCACTTGGTGGTTGATGATTATGGTAACTATAATTTAGTTGATGATACTGCTATTGCTTGTACTCAAATCATTACCCTGTGAGCTGAGAAAATGAAGTTAAAAATTTCTCCCCTAGCAGCAAAAAACTTATACAAGGGTTTGGTGACTGATTCTGGTCGGTTCTTGTTTAGTGGTGTTAATAGTCAAACTTTTCAAGCAGCTAGCATTTTAATGGAGAATGGGGTTGATCTTCACCAAGTTCAAAACGAGTTATACCTTCAAGATTTGAAGGTTAAACAATGACAAAATTATGCCTTTAATAAATTAGTTCTTACTCCTAAGGGAGTTGGTTATATTGTGGTTGGTCCAAGTGATTATCAGCCCTTTAATTTAGAATATGACCAGGTTAAAAATGCCCTTTATACGATGAGTGGAATCAAAGAAATTAAAATCTGGTTCACAGTTATTGAAGTTGATCAAGAGTTCAAGGTTTCGTTACGAAGTCGTGATTATGAAGTCAACCAGGTAGCAAGAAAGTTCAACGGTGGGGGACATAAATTAGCTAGTGGAGCAAAAGTTAAAAACCTAGCAGAATTACCCCAACTAATTAAGGCATTAGAAGCTTTAATTGTTTAATTCCGGCTCAACTCGATGTTTTGCGATTAAACAAAAGAATCGGTACAATATACTAGTTAAAGAAGAGAGGTGGATTTAATGAATCCAAAAACTTATGAGGCTTTGAGTTTAATGGCTCAACGTTTAGACCAAATTAATGATGATTTAATGAAACCAGAAGTTCTTGGTGATATTAAACGTTTAACCCAATTAAATAAGGAACGTGCTGATTTAGAAACAAAAGTAGCAAAGTTTAATGAGTATCAGGTAAACGAACAAGTAATTAATGATTCAAAAAAAATGCTTGAAGAAGAAACTGATAATGAAATGATTACTTATTTAAAGCAAGAATTAGAAACAGCTTTGAACCAAAAAGAGTTGTTAATCCAACAAGCTCAAGCTTTATTGATTCCTAAAGACCCGAATGACGACAAGAACGTTATTATTGAAATTCGTGGTGCTGCGGGAGGAGATGAAGCCAACATTTTTGCTGGTGATTTGTTTAGAATGTATTCTCGTTATGCTGAAAACCAAAACTGGAAAATTGAAATTCTCGAAGCGATGCCTGGAGAAGCGGGAGGATATAGTCAGATTTCTTTCTTAGTGAAAGGAGAAGGAGCTTATTCAAAACTAAAGTTTGAATCTGGAGGTCATCGGGTTCAACGGGTTCCTAAAACCGAAGCTAAGGGTCGGATTCAAACTTCAACTGCAACAGTAGTAGTTTTACCTGAAATTAGTGCTGTAGAAATTGATATTAAACCATCAGATTTACGAATTGATACTTATCGAGCATCAGGAGCTGGTGGTCAACACGTTAATACTACTGATTCAGCAGTTCGAATTACTCATTTGCCTACCGGGATTGTAGCTTCTTCTCAAGATGGCCGCAGTCAATTTCAAAATAAGGAATTAGCAATGAATGCTTTACGAGCAAAAGTTTATGAAGTTGAACAAGAAAAACAAGATGCCCAGTTACATGCCCAAAGAAAAACTGCTGTTGGTACTGGAGCAAGATCTGAAAAGATTCGTACTTATAACTATCCTCAAAACCGGGTAACTGATCACCGGATTGGTTTAACAATCAACAAATTAGACCAAATTATGGAAGGGTCACTTGACGAGTTGATTGATTCTTTGATTAATGATGATCAAAAACAAAAAGTAGCGCGCCATTTAGAAACTGATGAAAATTAATCAAGCGTTTTTACTTTTAACGACGACTTTTGCTGATATTTTAGCTAAAAGTGATGTCTATGAATTGTTAGAAGTGATCTTAAAGCGTAGTTATGCAGAAATAGTTTTGGGAATGGATGATGTTTTAACTCCTGAAGAAATCCAGACTTTTAATCAGGTAGTATCACAATTGAAAACTGGCTACCCTGTAGCTTATATTACCCGTCGAAAGTTCTTTTATAAGGACTACTTTTATGTGAACCAAAACGTTTTAATTCCTCGCGAAGAGACTAGTTTGATGGTCGAAATTGGTTTGGATTTTTTAAAAACCAATTACCTTAACCACCAAGCAATCTATTATGATTTTTGTACTGGTAGTGGTAATGTGGGTTTGTCAATTCAAAAATATTTCCCTAACCTTATTAGTTATTTAACTGACAACTCTTTTGAAGCTTTAGAAGTGGCACAATCTAATCAGATTGGTTTGAATTTAACTGATGTTAATTTTATTCACGGAGATTTTCTTTCTCCCCTGTTAAATCAAAAAAAATTTCTTAAAGCAAATTTAATTACAGTTAATCCACCTTATATTGATTCTAATGATCCTTGAATTGCAGAGAATGTTAAAAAATATGAACCTCATAACGCTTTATTTGCACCAAATCAAGGTTTGTTTTTTTATCAAGCGATGGCTGAACATTACTACGAAATTGTTGATAAAACCCAAAAATTTTTGATTATTATGGAGTTTGGTGCGAACCAAAAAGCAGAAATTGAAGCAATTTTCACCAAAAAGGTTCAAAATGATACTAAAATTAACTTTATACAAGATGCTAATGACCATTATCGGTTTATTACAATTAGTAATTAGTAAGGAGGTGTGAAATGCTTGGTTGATTAAAGTTTAAAAGTTATTTTAATTGAAGTATGCGTCACCAAAATCCAGGAATCCAAGCGCGTAATTTCCATTTGCTCTGAGTAATTTTGCGAAGTTTTCTAGTTTTGCTTTTGATTACGATTCCTGTAATGGTCTATGCTTTTGTTTTGTACCAAAACACTAATGTCGAACATTATATCAACTATACTAGCGATCATCACCCAATTTGATACTATTTACACCTTCCTAACGGGAAAGTAATGAAACCACTTCTTTGACTTGGCTTTGGGTTTTTAATCTTTGCTTTTGGATTAATGATCTTCTTTAAACCCTTTGTTAGTGGAAAAACTGCCACTACCACCAAGTATGTTTTTGTTGGGATTATTACAGTAGTAATTGTTGTTGCTTTTCTTTTCTTTGCCTTATCTCAATATAAATATTCACAATTTCAAGACTTCTTTTATTATGAAATTCATTCTACTGGAGATAAGCAAGAATGAGCACAAGGACTAGCAAAATCATTTCGTGATAACTATGTGAACGGGATTAGTACTTATAATTGACAAGCAACTGCTGTGGTTTGATGAGTACTGATTGTGCAAATAATGGTAGTTTTTGCAATGATTGTGGGCTTACAAAATGCCGTCTATGACCATCAGTTTGTGAATGAGGAAACTCCACAAAAAGAATTAGAAACTTTTGAACAAATTATGATTATGGACCGTTTTTCTCGTCGGATTAGTAATCTGTTTAAGAATAATGAACATAACGTTTCAATTTTTATGAGCGTGGTTGCTGGATTAATTATTATTCCTAACCTAATTTATGCGATTCTTTATACTACTCCGGGAACAAATTTAAATGCGTTAGTTTCTTGATCTTATAAGTTACCTCGCTTCTTAAAAGATAACCTTGATCAAGCTCCTCTTAACGATTTGCAAGGAATTGAAAGTAGTTATTATGGTAGTTTGTTTGTCATTGGTTCTTTCCCTTTGATTTGTTTAGGATTAACGATTTCAACACTTTTTTTCTTCCTAGCAGCATTGTTTCGGGGGAAACATCTTTCTAATAAGTTGTTTATACTTGAAACCACCCTACTTCTTATCTACCTTTTATTATTAATTTCAGTGATGTTTGTAGCTAAAATTTACATGCACCGGTTACAAAGTTATTGAAATGCACCAGTTACTGGTCCTAATGGTACTACTACGCGTGCGATTAATTTTTTTACGATTTTAAAAACAAGTATGAAAAGTGACGAAGCTGATAGTGATTTTAACCAGTTAATTCATCATTTTAAAATTTCAGGATTAATGAATAGTCATGGTTTTCAAATGGAATGATTATCTGGTTCTTCAATTATTGGAGAAGCAGTTATTAGTTATAGTTTTGTGATTGGTGCTTTTGTGATTATCAGTTATGATATTGTTAAGTTAACTCACGAGCGCAATGTTATAACCAAGAAGGCGAATGGGAACAAGACTTTAAATTAAGGATAGAATGAGATTATTAAACCCAAAAGAACAACAAACAATCATCAATTGCTTAAATCAAGGTGAAATTTTAATCTTGCCAACTGATACAATTTATGGGTTAAGTGGTCGTGTTGATGCTAAATTAAAAGTCAAAATCAACCGCTTGAAACAAGCTGATCAGGAAAAACAACTGATTATTTTAATCAACAGTTTGGCAATGGCTGAAAGTTTGGTTAAAACCACTCCTGATAGTTTAAGTTTATTAACTAGTAGTGAACCAACGACAGTTATTTATCTTAGTAAAACCACTCCTGAGCAAACTTTAGCCTTACGGTTGGTGAAACGTCCTGATATTCAAGCAATTATTGATCAAACTGGTCCATTATATTCTACTTCAGTCAATCTTCACCATCACCCATTCTTGCAAACCAAGAAAAGCTTAGAAGAGTTTGATCCTTCTTTACGAGTTTTTTATGTTGGTGAACTGAATGGGCAACCTTCAAGAATCTATAATAACTTAACTAGAAAGTACGAACGATAAGAATGAAAGGGATTGACTTTAATGATTTAACATCAGGAATTACTTTCGATCTTAACGTTAAACAATATCGTTTAATCCAAGATGTGTCAAGGTTTTCTTATCATCAACAAACTTTATTAGCTAATTGGGTTGATGATAACAATTGAGTGCAATTACCTCAACTTTCAACGTTATTAACAAAAGTTTATCCTTATCTTGAACATCCTGCTCAAAGTATTGTTAATTCGATTATTGCAAGAAACCAAAGAATTAATGATTTAATTCTGCAATCATTACAAAGAAGAAACAGTGAAAAGTTGGTTTTTTATCCTGAAACTGAAAAAGATGAGTTTGTTTTACAAATGGCTCGTGACTTTATTAATCTTTTGAACAAATTAATTTATAAGTATGAATTAACTATTCTTGATGGTTTTAAAACATTTATCAACAACGATATTCACCATCCTTTTATTGGTACTATCGATATTATTGCAAAGAGCAAGACTAACGGGTGGTACTTATTTTTGTTAAAAACTAGTAAGACGAGTTATTTGGCAAAAGATTATGCCCAGGCGTTTTTACAAAAAACTTTAGTAGAATCAAACAGTAAAATTAGAATTAAAACTAGTTTCTTACTTAATCCTCGTCAAGAACAAGTTTGGTTACCTATTCCTGAAATTAGTCAAAACATTCAGTTTGCTTTATTGAATTAAAACGCTTTGACAAGAATTATAACTTTTACTGTGTCAAGGTTTCAAAATTGAGTAAAATAAAATTATTCTTTTTGAAAGGGTTATAGTAAAGATGAAATATGAAATTGTGAATGATTTCAAAAATAATAAACATTATTATTTAGAGTTCTTAAATATTGTCAAGAAAAATAGTTCAGAGGCCAGCCTTACGTTTGAGGATTGAATGATTGGAATTAAATGAGATGATAACTACGTTCCGTTTGGCCTGACTGATGAGTATGGCGCCTTAATTGCTTTTTGTGGGGTCAGAAAAACAATGATTAGTGTCTATGACCGGAAGTATAGTGCTGCCCAGTTGGGAAAGGTTTATACTAAACGAGAACACAATAAAGATGAGATTAGTAAAATCTTAATTAAAAAGATTATTACCAAGTATGAAAACATTGTGGATTTAATTTACTTGTTTGATCCTTCACCCAATAATGAGTTTTTATGTCAACAAGGCTTTGAATTAATTCCCAATTATGCGTGCACGATGGAGTGAGATGGAGAAAAGAGTGTTAGTAATTCTGGGGTGCGAAAAATCAACATTGATAATCAAGGTGAAATGAATAATCTCTATGATGAGATTAAACATTCTTCACACATGTCAAAAGTGATTAACACCAATGGCGATGCGTTAATTAAAACTTACAATATCATGAAATATTATCCGAGAAACGTATTTCATGTTCCTTCATTAGATGTCATTATTATCTCAACAATTGAAAACACAACTTTTAACTTGTGGGGAGTTTTTTCTAAAAGTGAATTTGATATTGATAAACTTTTAAAGTTAGTAGTGCCTCAACATGTCAAAACCGTGTCGTTTGGTTTTATTCCAACCCATCCTCAAATTAAGTTAACCAATGATCAAAGTCCTAAAACGATGCGAAACAGTTTGGTTAATTCGCAGTTATATATCAAACAAATCTCTGTTGCTTTAGATAAAAAGGTTTTAAAATTTCCTATTCTCGCAGCCTAATTTTCAAAAATGTATTATTTTGAAACATTTTAAGTTTTATTTTGATACAATAGTTTTGAGGAGGGGATTTTGTGCTAACCCCAGCCAATGTGATGGAGAATCTTTATGAAATTAAAGATTTCTCAGAATTGGTTGTTGCTGCTAGTAATTATGAAGATCCGGTGTTTGTTATTTTTTCTGATTGATATAAAACACCCTATTCACCATTATTAGATAAGAATTTACAAACTTCTATTCAATATTGACCAGATTCCATGCTTTTGGATTTATGGAATCCTGATACGACGCATAACTCAAAAGGAGTGATTGTCCTTTTTGAGCGGGTCGAGGCTATTATTAACTTGCAATCATTCCAAGCAAATTTAAAAGAGTATGGGATTGATCTCAAAACTTTTGTTGTTGAAAAACAAGAAGCAGCGTTTTTTGACAAACAAAACCGTCCCGCTCGTGAAATAGACCCTGAGCGTTTAAAAGAATTAGAAGAAAAACGTAAAGCTGTTGAAGAACGCAATAAACAGTTCGAATACGATATTGAAAAAAACCAAGATAAATATGATATTCTCTTTAGTTATTTAGGCTATATGGCTGCTCTTTTTCTTCAAAAAGAGCTTTTTGTGATTGATAAATGGCAAGAAAAGTTTAAAAGTTTAACCCCGTTGGCAATTCAACGTTACTTTTTTGCTAACTTAATGTGAATCTTTATCAATGATAAGAATTCTCTGGCAAAAACTTTGGGAATTGATTTGTCATCTGCTAAGATAAAATATATTTACGCTGAGTTTTTGTACGCTTATACCCAAAACTATTTTGAAAACGATTATAAAATTGTTTTTGACAAAAATACTCCTGATTTTACGCATCACCGCCGGTTGATGTTATTAATGTATCGGTATCAAGATTATTTTGAAAGCGAAATTCTTCAACAAGCCCTTGAGCCTGTAACAAGTGATTTCTTTAACCACATTGATGGTTTTATTCAAGCATTAAATGACCAAGGTTTGGCGTTTGTTATTGAACAAGATGCACTTATTGCCCCAACTGCTAAGGCAAGTGAACGAACTGATTCGAAAAACGCTTTAGATAATTTACAATATTTTATTAAGGGTTATGTTGATCAAGTTCATGAAATTATTTCAGCATATAATCTCAGTGTTAAACACCGGAAAGAATAAGAAAATCGATGAAAAAGAAAATTAAGTGAAATGCCGCTAAGAAAATTTATCAAAAAGTTAAAAAAACCGATCTTCCTAAAGGGATAGTTGAGATCGTTAAACAGGCCAATACTCATAATATTATGATTGATTTTTTTGTGACTCTATTAGCAGAAAATGATAAGAATTATCAAGATTATGGTCAACATATGGGGTTAATTAAACTTTGTACAATTAAACTTTTTGCTAAACTCTTTGGTCATGAAAATAACCTTACTTTAAGTCGTTATGTTGATAATTTTTACCACCAGTATGCTGAAACTTTAAATCTTCCTAACAATCATCCTAATTTAGAAAAACCAGTAGCGATTGAACATAAGATTGTTGATGCTCAAGACTTAATTCTCTTTAATAACCATCATCATTATTGTGTTATTGCCTGAATTTTTGCTAGTCCTTTTCTTGAAACCACGACAGGAAAACTTTATTATGAATTTGCTTATTATGCACAAATGTATATCATTTTAAACCTTTACTCAAACCAACATTTTATCCCAGATAATTATGAAGTTTATTTGGCTAAACTTGATATTCAGTTAAAGATGATTAAAGTTTTGGCGCAAATTACCCCACAAAATTATAATCACTTGGTGAAGAAAATTAACAACTGATTTGATAAAATGGAACGCAAGGAAGTAAAAATGAGAAAGGGAATTTAAAAAAAGAAATTATGAAAAAAAATTTAGCTGCCTTCTTATCGTTAATTTTTATGTTTTCGATAGTTTTATTAGCAATCATCTTTTTAAGTATTTTTGTTGACGCCAACTTCTTATATACTTTAATTACTTTTGAAATCCTTGCTTTAATTATGGCTTTTTTAGTAGGAATGCAACAAAAGCGTCGGTTGGATGTCAAAATTCGGTGAGCATTGTTTCTAATTTTTGTACCAGTTATTGGAGTCTTTTCTTATATTTTCTTTGGGCGGCAATATAAATATTCTGTTGATGACAAGTACAAGTACGTGAACTTTAAATACGATATTATTGAAAAACAAAAGCAAATGGTTGCTAAGAGTAGTGAGATTTTAGCAACTAATCCGGAATTTAAACGTTCTTTTTTAATTGCTAATAACGAACAGGGTGATTTACCTTACACTAAAAGTAAGGTTGATTTGCAGTTTAATGCTAGTCAAGCTTGAATTAACATTTTCCGTGATTTGGACCAAGCCCAGAATTATATTTTAATTAATTATTATATTATTGAAGATGGTGAACTTTTTAGAAACTTGACCAAGTTACTAATCAAAAAAGCTCAAAGTGGTGTTCAAGTTTATTTGATTTTTGATTTTATTGGTTCTTATGGAAAGTTTACTTATAAAGAACAAGTAAGGTTAACCAGAGCAGGAGTGCATCTAACTGCTTATTCTAAATTACTTTTACCTTTTTTAAGTTGAAAGGCTAATTATCGGACTCACCGTAAAGATATCGTGATTGATGGTAAAATCGGTTATTATGGTGGTTCAAACATTTCTGATCAGTACGTTAATCGTACCGCTGAATATGGTTTTTGACATGATGAGCAGGTTCGCTTGGTTGGGGATGCAGTTGGAGGTTTGGAAAAAATCTTTGTCTCTGACTGAGCGTATTGTACTGGTAAAGACTTAGCTGCTGAAGTTTCTGGTTTGGGGGTGGAGACTAAGGTTACAACTCCTTTTTCTGAGTCTGAGCAAAGTATTGTTCAAGTGGTCGCTTGTGGTCCAAACCATAGTAGTTCATCGCACTTAGACATTCTTTTAAATTTGATTGCTTCAGCCCAAAAACGGATTTGGTTATCAACTCCTTACTTTGTTCCTCCAAACGAACTAATTGTTGAGTTAGCATCAGCAGCAAAGTCAGGTATTGATGTCCGTTTAGTCCTTCCAGGAATGACTGATAAGTTCTTATTATTAGATGTTTCTAAAAAACACACTGACTTATTGTTTGATAGTGGAGTTAAGATTTATACGATGAACAATGTGTTCAATCACACTAAGGCTTATTTAATTGATGATGAAATGAGTTTTGTTGGTTCAACTAATCTTGATTATCGTGCTTTATTTTCTGATCAACAGACAATGGGCTTGGTTTATAGTCGCGAGTTTAATCAACAGTTAAGTCATCGATTTGAATGAGATTTTCAAGTTAGCAAGAAGTACAGTCAAAAACCTTCTCGTGAACATAATTTTTTAATTCGGGGAATGATATTATTGGTTAATTGAGCCGCCCCTTTATTATAATAATAACGAGGGTTTGAATTATTAAAACAACTAAAGGATTGAAAGAGAAAAGATATGAAAAGTAAAGATGAAATCTTAGCGGAGTTAAAAGCTAATGGGTGAAACTCCAGTGATACTGATAAAGTGGTCGTTGACCAGTTAATTCCTGCACTATCTGAGTTTATTCCTTCTCAAGAAAAAGTTTTAAGTGGGTTGTGAGGTTTTGGTTTAGACTATCAAAACCAAGCAACGACAAATAAAGAATTATTTATCACCACTACTGACCAGATTTTGATGGCAAGTGTTGATGAGACACAACCACAACAACAAGTTGTGGTTAAACACCATCCCCTGGAAAATGTCCATAAAGTTTTAATTCAAGATTCACCAAATGCTAATAAACGGGTGGATGTTATTTTAATTATGGTTGATGATACTTGATCGATTGATACTTTGGTAAGTGATGATTTAATTAAGCATTTCGAAGATAATATGAACCAGTTGCTTCCTCAATCTAAAATTGATGACCAAACTTTTGATATGACCCAAAAAGCAGAAACAATTAGAATTCAAACTGATGAAGATGATTCCCGTCAAGATGAGGGTCAAACTTCAAAAAAAGGGAATTGATTGACCCATTTATTTAAAAGTTTTTCTCTTAAGGATATCTTTAGAAACTTAGAATTCTGAAATATGGTTTCCTTAATAGTGGCAGTTGCAGTGTTAATTACTGCTTCAATTGCGACAGCAGGAATTACTCGTGAAAGTGTTTATATTCCTAATGGGATCTTTACTTTAGTCTTTGGAGTTATTGGAATGTTGGCAATGATTGTGATTAGTATGGTGCGGTGGGATGAAAATAAATTCTCAGCTGATTTATACCGGAGTTTATTTGGTGGTTTAGTTTATTTGCTAACATTTGTTTTTGGAATTGTCTTTTCTACAGGTTCAAGTTCAGCTAGTGCGTTAGGAGCAGTAGCAATTGTTTTATCAGTTTTATTAATCTTTGATGGTGGTTATACGATTACGCGTCATTATTTAAACTACTAAAAAGCTAGAGTAAAAAGTGGGTGACCACTTTTTTATTTTTAGTACAATTAGAACAAGGTTTAAGAAGGAGAAGAAGATGGAAGTTAATTTTAATCAACTTTTAAGTCATGATTTAAATCAAATTTATAAAGAAGTAAAGTTCCACTCTGATTATCCTTACCAAGCTGCTGATTTAGCGTTTTTAAAAACTTATCGTGATTTAACTAGTCTGGTTGAAATTGTTGAGTTTAAAGCACTTTTTGACCAACTAAACAATAGCTTCATTACTGGTACCTGAATTTGTGATGATCAAGTTAAAGCGGTTTTTATTGATTCTTATAATCACTTCCAAGGGACTTATACGCAATTAAAAGCTTTATGAAAAATCTATCAGAGTCCCCAAATCATCTTGAACAAAACATCTCAACTTCAGTTTCAAAAATTAGTTAAGACAACTATTGAAACTCAACTTGGAGCTTTAAACTATCACTTCCAAGAGTTTTATTTAATCTTAAAATCTAGTGGTGAAGGAAAAGAACTATTAAAGTTATTAACGACAATCTTTCCTCAGTTAATGAAAACTTCTCAAGACTTAGAAACTTTAATTAATTTGATGTACCAATTTAACCAGAATCAATCAATTTTTGTAAATCAAGAGTTTAGGAGTAAGATAAAGGTTAATCAGTTTAGAGAGTTTAAACTTGCTTTAAAAAAGGTTTTTTACTCTTTTGAACCACTGATTAAAGTTTATAACCATTGGATTTCACTTGGTAGTTTAACTTTTGATGGTCCAGAATTGATTGATTTGAATAACTAAGGAGCGATTATGCAAACAAACCCTAATTTTAAAAAGCGTTTTTATTACATTAGTAATCGCTATATGAAATTGATTTTAAAAACTAGAAAACTCAAAGCAATTAAAGAGATTGTAGTTGATGTTAACCCAGAGCTAAATTGTTATAAAAACTTTGTTATGGAAAGTTTTCAAACCTATGATGTCCATAATCTTAGTTTGAAGGTTTATTATTCTTTATTACCCAGTGCTTTTTTAAAGCGCCCCAAACTTTTGAACCAGGCGTTAATCGAATTGAACCAGGATGGTTATATTTATTTACGTAAAAACCTCTTGCACCATTATTATTTGGTTGATAATCAAAAAACTTGAATTGATTTAACCTGCGGGCAAACAATTAATCCTGATATGACAGATTTAATTCCCTCTGATTTGATGCTTGGTCAAGAAACAGGAGAAGACTATAAACTCTTTCATGATATTGATGAAGATACTTTATTATTGATTAATCCTGAAGAAAACGATCAAAACCAACCTCAGTTTATCGATTCACCAATCACAACAAAGTATTTAACTATCGCTCAGATTGAAGCATTAGAAAAGATGGAAGTGGTCGCTAATTTATTGACCAACGTTTTTGCTAAAGAATGTTTAGAATGTGAAAAGTTAACATCGGTGCAAAAGGCGACTTTAAAAGAAATTATTGAGTATAACAACTGGGTAATTAAAACTAAACAACAACAGTTTGAAAAACAAGTTTCACCAGATAATCTAACTAAAAAGAAACGTTTAAACAAATCAATTCAACAATCAATTCACCTTGATATAAAAAATAGTTTAATTGATTCTCAAACTTGTTTATCAAAAAACAACTACTTTGATGAAAGTTTTAACAAAGTTATTAACCAAGAAAGCAAGAGAATCTTTACTGAATTAGGGTGAACAGAAATTAGAAAACTAGTCATTAATGATTATCCTGACTTATTTACTTTTTTAGGTAATTTATTAAGTCAATCGGTCAATAAACAAAAATCAAAAATTGCGCTTAAACCAAAACTTAAGAAAAACCAAAACGAGATGGTGCAATAATCGCTTGCTCAAGTTTGTTGGTCAATTAAGTCATCAAGATTATCTTTGATTAATTCAAAAATTTAACAACCAACCCTCTCATCAGAATAGTTTAAAAGCAACTAATCTGAGTAGAGAACAACGAATTGCACTTTTAGAGTTCCTAATTAAAAAAATATCGTCATAAACCTTTGTTTTTATCACGATATTAGTTATAATATTTTTTGTGTGGGTTCAAAACACACGGCAATGTGAAAGGGGGAAATAGCCATGCCAACAATTAACCAATTAGTTAAATCTAACCGTGAAAAGAAAACTTGAAAAACTAAAGCACCAGCCCTTAACCGTGGGATTAATACTTTACAAAAAAAAGTTACTAAAGTTTCTTCACCACAAAAACGCGGAGTATGTACTCGGGTAGCGACAATGACACCTAAAAAACCTAACTCTGCTTTACGTAAATATGCACGGGTAAGATTAACCAACGGGATGGAAGTTAATGCTTATATTCCAGGAGAAGGACATAATTTACAAGAACACTCTGTGGTCTTAATCCGAGGAGGAAGAGTTAAGGACTTACCAGGAGTTCGTTATCACATTATCCGTGGAACTTTAGATACCCAAGCTGTTAATAATCGTCAACAAGCTCGCTCACGTTATGGAGCAAAAAAACCAAAAGCTTAAGTTGATTTGATTATTAAAGTCTTTTAAAAACATGATGAAAATATTAAATAAATTTAGAGAGAAAAAGGAGGGAAACTATGCGTAAAAATCAAGCTGAAAAAAGAGATGTCTTACCAGATCCAGTTTATAATTCAAAACTAGTTACTAGAACAGTTAATAAAATTATGTTGGATGGTAAAAAAGGAACTGCCCAAACAATTTTGTACCAAGCCTTTGAGATTATCAAAGAAAAAACCCAAGAAAATCCCATTGATGTTTTCAATAAAGCAATTGAAAACATTCAACCACATTTAGAATTAAAAGTGCGTCGAATCGGGGGGGCTAACTATCAAGTACCAGTCGAAGTTTCTGATGAAAGACGAGTTACTTTAGCTTTACGTTGATTAATTAACTATGCTCGTTTAAGAAACGAAAAAGAAATGACGATTCGTTTAGCAAATGAAATCATTGATGCTTCAAAAAATATCGGGGGCGCAGTGAAAAAACGTGAAGATACCCACAAAATGGCTGAAGCAAATAAAGCCTTTGCCCACTACCGTTGATAATTCAACGGCTTTATTAATTGAAATAGGAGGAAACAAAGAAAATAATGGCAAGAGAATATGCTTTAAAAGATTACCGAAATTTCGGAATCATGGCTCATATTGATGCAGGAAAAACAACGACCAGTGAACGAATCTTGTTCCATACAGGGAAAATTCATAAAATTGGTGAAACCCATGAAGGTGCTTCACAATTGGACTGAATGGCTCAAGAACAAGAACGGGGAATTACTATTACTTCTGCAGCTACTACAGCATTTTGAAAAAACCACCGTTTTAACATTATTGATACTCCTGGACACGTGGATTTCACTGTTGAAGTTGAGCGTTCACTACGAGTATTGGATGGAGCAATTGCAGTGTTGGATGGACAAAGTGGAGTGGAACCTCAAACTGAAACTGTTTGACGTCAAGCAACTACTTATAAAGTACCAAGAATTGTTTTTGTTAACAAAATGGATAAGACTGGAGCTGACTTTGAATATTCAGTCAAAACCATTGGTGAACGTTTAGGAGCACATGCTGCTCCCATTCAACTACCAATTGGTGCTGAAGATGATTTTGATGGAATTATTGATTTAGTGGAAATGAAAGCTTACCACTATGATGGTGCTCCTAATGAAAACCCTACAGAAATCGAAATTCCTGAGAATTTAAAAGATCATGCTCAAGCTTTAAGAATGGAATTGATTGAAGCAGCAGTTGAGTATGATGAAGAATTAATGCTGAAATTTTTAGATGGTGAAGAAATTAGTATTCCTGAATTAAAAGGCGCAATCCGTAAAGGAGTGTTATCAGCAAACTTCTTCCCGGTGTTAGCAGGTTCTGCTTTTAAAAATAAGGGAGTAAAATTATTATTAGATGCAGTAGTTGATTATTTACCCTCACCTCTTGATGTTCCTGCGATTAAAGGAGTATTACCTGATGGAAGTGATGATAGTCGTACTTCAAGTGATGAAGCACCCTTTTCAGCATTAGCGTTTAAAGTGATGACTGATCCGTTTGTGGGAAAATTAACTTTCTTCCGGGTTTATTCTGGAGTTTTAGAAAAAGGAAGTTATGTTTTAAACTCAACTAAAGACCGAAAAGAACGTGTAGGCCGAATCTTACAAATGCATGCCAACCACCGAACTGAGATCGATCAAGTTTATGCTGGGGACATTGCTGCAGCTGTAGGGTTAAAAGATACAACCACTGGAGACACTTTAACTGATGATTCCCACCCAATTATTCTTGAATCAATGGAGTTCCCAGAACCAGTAATTCAGTTAGCTTTAGAACCAAAAACTAAAGCTGACCAAGAAAAAATGGGCTTGGCGTTGGCAAAATTAGCTGAAGAAGATCCAACCTTTAGAACTTATACTGACCAAGAAACTGGGCAAACAATTATTGCGGGAATGGGTGAATTACACCTTGATATCATTGTTGACCGCTTAAAACGTGAGTTTAAAGTCGAATCTAATGTTGGTGCTCCTCAAGTTTCTTATCGAGAAACTATTAAACTACCTGGTAAAGGCGAAGGAAAATATATTAAACAATCAGGAGGACGGGGATCATATGGTCACGTTGTCATTGAATTTGAACCTAACCATGACCAAGGTTTTGAATGGGTTGACAAAATTACTGGAGGAAGAGTTTCTAAAGAGTATATCAACGCTGCTAAGAGTGGTTTAGTTGATGCTCTTCAAAACGGAATTGTTGCTGGTTATCCAATGATTGATGTTAAAGCAACAATTGTTGATGGGTCAATGCATGATGTCGATTCTAACGAATTAGCGTATAAAATCGCGGCTTCATTTGCTTTGAAAGAAGCAGCTAAGAAAATGCAACCTGTGCTGTTAGAACCAATTATGAGTGTCGAAGTAACTGTTCCTGATGAGTATTATGGAGATGTCATGGGAAATATTTCTTCAAAACGTGGTTTGATTGAAGGATCAGAACAACGGGGAAATGCTCAAACGATTAAATCTAAGGTTCCGTTGACTGAGATGTTTGGGTATGCAACTGAATTACGTTCTTTCACTCAAGGTCGGGGAAATTACACAATGATTTTCTCTCACTATGCTGAAGCACCAAAAACCGTCGCTGAAGAAATTATCAAAAAAAACTCAAAATAATTGATCATCAAAGTTAGTTCTTGCTAAGTCAATCAATTATAATTAGAATTAGATAAATAAGAACAAGTTTCGCCCCACTTAGGGGCGGTAGTACCTTACACGTGTAAGGATCGATAATAGTTGATAAGACTAGCTATCGTTTAAGAAAGGAAATAGAAAAATGGCAAAACAAGCATTTGATCGTAGTTTACCTCACGTTAATATCGGAACCATTGGTCACGTTGATCATGGGAAAACTACTTTAACCGCTGCAATTACCAAAGTTTTAGCAGCTGATGGTGGGGCTGAATTTACTGATTACGCCCACATCGATAAGGCACCCGAAGAAAGAGAACGGGGAATTACTATCAACACTTCTCACGTTGAATACAAAACTAAAAAACGTCACTACGCACACGTTGACTGTCCAGGACATGCTGATTATGTTAAAAACATGATTACTGGAGCTGCTCAAATGGATGGAGCAATCTTAGTGGTTGCTGCCACTGATGGACCAATGCCTCAAACTCGTGAACACATCTTGTTATCACGTCAAGTAGGAGTACCACGTATGGTTGTCTTCTTGAATAAGTGTGACATGGTTGATGACGAAGAATTAATTGATTTAGTGGAAATGGAAGTTCGTGACTTATTAAGTGAATACGAATTTGATGGGGATAATACTCCAGTAATCCGTGGTTCAGCTTTAGGAGCACTAAATGGTGATCAAAAATGAATGGATGCAATCCATGCTTTAATGGATGCAGTGGATGAATACATTCCAACTCCTGAAAGAGATAAAGAAAAACCATTCTTAATGCCAGTAGAAGATGTTTTCACTATTACTGGTAGAGGAACTGTAGCTACTGGAAGAATTGAACGTGGACAAGTTAAAGTTAATGACGAAGTTGAAATCGTTGGTTTAACTACTAATCCAAAGAAAACTGTGGTTACTGGATTAGAAATGTTTAGAAAATTATTAGACTACGCAGAAGCTGGAGATAATGTTGGTGCATTATTACGGGGAGTTGATCGTAAAGATATCGAACGTGGACAAGTGTTGGCAAAACCAGGAACTATTCACCCTCACACTAAGTTGAAAGCCTCAGTTTATGCTTTAACTCAAGAAGAAGGGGGACGTCACAAACCATTCTTTAATAAATACCGTCCTCAATTCTACTTCCGTACCACTGATGTTACTGGAGAAGTTCAGTTACCACAAGGAACTGACATGGTCATGCCAGGAGATAACGTGGAAATGGAAATCGAATTAATCAAACCAATTGCTGTTGAACAAGGAACCAAGTTCTCAATCCGTGAAGGTGGAAGAACAATTGGAGCTGGAACAGTTATTGAAGTTGAAAAATAGTCAACTTAAATTAGTTCAAATCAAGTAAACAACCACTATATAGTGGTTGTTTTTTCTTTGTCAAGCAAAAATGCTATAATCAAGGTAATGATTTTTTAAAGGGAGAAATTTATATGATTAAATTAAATGCCACTGATGCAAGTGATTTAAAAGTAGTTGTTGCCACTGATGCAGAAATTGAAAATAACCACTTTTTAAAAGCTACCAAAGATAGTTTCTTAGTTGATTTTGGTCAAAAAACTGTTTATTTAAAGTTAGATTTGAAAGCAGAAGATCGTCGCAAGGAACTAAAGAAAGTGATTAATAGTTTAGTTGTTAAAAACGTTGCTAACCTAAGTCTTGATCTTGATGCTTTGATTAAAGTTTATAGCAATGATCAGTTTAACGCTGAACAAATCTTTAATACGGTTGTAGAAACAATCGCTTTTGTTAGTCACCCTGTATACAGTGATAAAAAAACAAATTCTAAAAAGCCAGATTATCTTTATAATTTAACAAGTCTTGATGACAAGTTTAATGATTTATTTACTAAAGCATTAATTAAAACAGAAATGGTTAATTATGCGCGTGATTTACAAGACACTCCCCCTAACTTAGCAACTAGTGAATGATTGGCTGAAAAGATTAAAGCTGATGCTAAAACGATTCCAGGAGTAAAGTTAACAGTTCTAGGTTTAGAAGAAGCAAAAAAACTGGGGATGGGACTTTTGCTTGCAGTTAACAGTGCTAGTGAGTTTGAACCCCGAGTAGTAATTGCTGAATATAATGGAGAAGCAAGCAAACCAAAAACTGTCTTGGTTGGAAAAGGGATTACTTTTGATAGTGGAGGTTATAACTTGAAACCTTCTCAATTTATGAAGGGGATGAAGTTTGACATGTCAGGAGCAGCGATTATGATTTCAACTGTTTTTGCGCTTGCCAAAGCCCAAGCAAAGGCGAATGTGGCTGCGGTAGGAATGTTTACTGATAATCGCATTGGTGGTCACGGAACTTTACCTGAATCAGTGATTAAATCAATGAATGGTTTGACTGTTCAAATTGATAACACTGATGCGGAGGGTCGTTTAGTTTTAGCTGATGGTTTAACTTATGGAGTTAGAGAATTAAAAGCAGAACGTTTAATTGAAGCATCGACGCTAACAGGAGCAATTAGTGTGGCATTAGGTCCCTGAGCAACAGGTGGGTTTACTAAATCTGATGCTTTGTGAAAAGAAGTGAAGAATGCAAGTCTTCAAACTGGAGAAGCAATTTGGAGATTACCAATTTATCCAGAACACTTAGAAGTGATGAAAAAGACTCCAATTGCTGATTTAACTAATTCTGAACCAGGAAGAAATGCAGGATCTTCAACTGCTGCTGCTTTCTTAAATGAATTTGCTGAAGGTTTAGATTACATTCATTTAGATATTGCAAGTACTGCTGATGATAGTGATCGTGGTACAGGAGTTTTAGTTAAAACTTTATTTGAATTATTGGCTAATTAGTCTTTGTCTTACCCCATTTGGGGTTTTTCTTTGCAAGAATTGAAAAATGGTATAATTTGCTTAATATCCAAGTTAATGTCTTTGATTAAAGGAAGGATTTATGGTTAAAAAACAGGTTATTTCAATGTGAATTGACTTTACGAGTGCTTATTCTTACCTTGCTTATACAAATTTAAAAAAAGCTTTAAACCAAACCAAGCGCTATGATTTAATCATTGAGTTAAAGTCCTACCAAATGCTTCCTGATTTTGATTCTCAAAATTCTCACCAAGTGCAAGGGTTTAAAAAGTTGCTTCATGATGATCAGAAAACTTTTGAAAATCCTAAGTTAACCCAGATGCTAAAGAGTAATGGTTTGAAACTTGAGTTTAAAAATGTTAAACCACTTAATACTATTGATGCACACCAGTTATTACATTTAGCTAAAACCCTTGATCCGAGTTTTGATTTAACTAACGACTTGGCCCGGGTATTTTTCTTAAATTATTGGAGCAAAAATAAAAATTTAGCATCAGAGAGTGAACTTTTAAAAATTAGTCATGGTGCTGGCATCGAGCAAAAACTGGTTAAGGAAGTTTTTGCTACTAACGATTATTTAAAAGCAGTCTTTCTTGATGAACAAGAGGGAATTAATCAAGATATTCAGGGTGTTCCTTTTATTGTTTTCCCCAATCAAGAAAAACTTTTGGGTACTTGTAGTGTTGAACAATTAAAAAGAATTATTAGAGAAATTAAACTAATTGATGAAAATTAGGTCATAGAAAGACAAAAAAATAATGAAACGAAAAGATGCGGATAAAAAATATCAATGAGATTTTAGTCATTTGTATGCTAGTGTTGATGATTGAAAAAAAGATTTGGGTCAAATTGAACGCCTTGGTGAAGAACAAGCCAAGTTCAAAGGAAAACTAAATACCTTAGAAAACTTTAAGTTATTTGAAGGGCATGACCAACAAATGGCATTGATTTTGAATAAATTGGTCGTCTATTTGCATTTGGGTGATGTTGACCAAACCAATACCTTATATCAAGAATTAGAAGGTCTTTTAACAAATGTTTGACAAAAAGTTAACGTGCAAACTGCTTGGGTTGCTCCAGAAGTAAAAGAAATTGGTGAAGAAACTATTTTAGGATGGATTGATCAAGAGCCCCAACTAGCTCCTTATCGTTTGGGATATGTTAATTTCTTCAAAGAAGCTGCTCACGTTTTATCTACTCATGATGAAGAGTTACTTAGTAAAGTAGCGCGAAGTCGGGGATTAATTGGGGGAATGTATGATAGTCTTGCTTTTGCTGATAACCAAGAGCAAAAACTTGTTTATCACGACCAAGAAGTTGTTGTGACTGGAGCGTTACAACTCGAAATTATGCAAGATAGTAATCCAGTTGAAGACCAGAAGTTACGTCAAGAAGTAAATTTGTTAATGAATAAAGGGTTCATTGATAAGAAACATTCTTTTGCTAAAGTTTATGATGGGATTATGCAAAGTTCTAGTGAAGGGATTAAATTAAGAAATTATCCTAGTGCGTTAGCTGCAAGTTTACAAGGTGATAATGTTCCTGTGGAAATTTATTTAAAGTTACTTGAAGTTGCTAGAAAAAACATCCAGGTTTTTAAAGATTATAACTTGTTGATTAAAAAAGCCTTTGGTTTAGAAAAATTTTATCCCACTGATCGACAATTAAAATTGGTAAAAGAATATCACCAAACTTTTAGTGTTGAAGAAGCTCAAACAATTATCAAAGAAGCTTTAAGTGTTTTAGGAGAAGAGTACTTAAAAAATTTAGCAATTGCTTGGTCACCGCACCGGATTGATTATTATGAAGATACCAATAAAACTAGTGGTGCTTATTCTACGGGAGGAAATGGGGTTGAACCAATCATTTTGATGAACTGGGATGATAAGTTAAATTCAGTGACCACCCTTGCTCATGAATCTGGTCATTCGGTGCACACCTTATTTGCTGATGCTACCCAAACCTATCCTTTAAACGAGTATCCAATTATTCTTGCTGAAGTTGCTTCAACAGTTAATGAACATTTGGTTTTTGATTATTTAATTACCCACACTACTGATAAAAGTGAAAAGATTTATCTGTTACAACAACGAATCTTTGATTTAATGTCAACTTTTTATCGTCAGGTACAGTTTGCTGACTTTGAGTATCGTGCACACAGTTTGGTAGAACAAGAAGTACCCCAAACTGCTGAAAGTTTGGCAAAATTATTTAATGAAGTTCAGCTTGATTATGGTTATGATGTTTTTGATTCTAATCAAGAAAGTGATAGTCAATATGTGTGACCACGAGTATCACACTTCTTCCATTCGCCTTATTATGTTTATAAATATGCAATTGATGTAACAGCAAGCTATAAACTTTATACAGATATTAAAAACGGTAATACTGATAGTTTATTAACCTTTTTAAAAGCGGGTGGATCAAAAGATCCTTTGGATGTGTTAAAAGATGCCGGAATTGACTTTAGTCAAGAAACAACTTATGAACCATTAATTCAAGCAATGCAAGAAATGGTTAATGAACTTGACCAATTGCTAAACCAAAAATAGTTACCAATAACCAATCATTTAAAATGATTGGTTATTTATTTTTTAATCGCGCTGATTTTGTTAAGAATAAGTCGGAATGCTGATTTTCTTGGTAAATAACCAGGTACTAAGTAATTTCTAAACATTTCTTTTTTAAAGAAGAATTGTTGTTGAATTTGACTAATTAAAAAGTGAAGCACCATGCCCCAACCAAACATCAGAATGATTAAATCCATTGTCATTTTCAAATGGTTGGTCGTATAACAAAGAAACCAAATTCCATAATATCCTAAATTTACTATTAAAGAATTAATCATATTATATTTTGTTTTTCCTGTACCAATAAAAAGTGCATCAGGAATAATTGTTAAAGCATAGAAGATATAAAAACCAAACAATTTTAAAACAATTAGAGTAATTTCTTGGTAATTATCAAGTTTTTGAATTACTTGGAAAAAACCACTTCAAACAGGAATTGTACAAATTCAAATTAACACAATGAAAAGCAAAATTAAGTAATAATTAGTTTCCTTAGTTTGAAAATAGTCCTCAGCAGCATCTCGTTTGATCACTTCTGCTAAAGCGGTGATTGGAATTAATAATCAAGTTCAAATGAAATTATTAGCAACCCAATAGTTACCTTGTTCGTTTACCATATTAACCATTTTCACAACCATTAAAGCATAAATGATATTATCAATAAAAACTTGTAAACCAGAAAAGACTCCAATATGGATTCAATTTTTCAAAATTCTTCAATCACCTTTTTTAAACCAGGATATTTTTAGATAACCTTGAATTGTTAATAAAACAATACTTAGAACAGTGATAAAAGCATTAGCAGTAATGTTTGAATAGGCAACGCCATTAACTTGATAACGGGGAATAAAAACAAAATCTCCAATTACCATAAAGACAGTTTGAAAGATTAAGAAAAGGTAGATATTATAACTTTTGTTCACTACGACAAAAATAACATTAATCGTTGCAGGAATGATGCTAATAATAAAGGCGATTGTTTCTAATTGGAGATAATCTTGCACTGCTTTTAAATCGGTTTCTTCAGGATTCATGAATTTTATTAAAGAATGAGCATAAAAATAAACCCCAATGAAGAAAAGAGTATATAGAAGACAAATAATAATCCCAATTTTAAAAGTAATGTAGGCAAAACGTTTTTCTCTAATTAGTTTAGTAAGAATCGCGTATAAAGGAATAATTAAAAAAGCTTTAATTGTTTCATCAATCAAATCAAATCATTCCATTTGACCGATTATATCTACTCCACTAGTGGAAGTTTGTGAAGAGACTAAAAAAGTTCTGATGGTTGTATAAAGTGCTGGTAATAGTGCTAAAGCGCACAGAGCAATAAAGAGTTTTCAATTAAAAGTTTTCAGGTTAATGAAATTCTGTTGAATATAACGTTTAAAGTTCATTAAAATTTATCCTATCTCTTTAGTGATTTTTTCTCGATATAATTCCACTCATTTTTGACTCCACTCCACTCACTGTTTAACGCGATTATAATTAATCGCTTTTAAAGGAGTATTAGCGAGGCGTTTATGCATCAAAACCATCATTTTAGTGGCGAAATTGTTTTTTGTTTCTTCTTCTGGATGATAAGCATCAATTACTGCTAAGAGATCTTTAAAAATTTGTTCATTATCACGGAATGGATATTTTCCGATATTGATTCAAACTCAACATAAAAAAATTAAATCTTCATAGTCATCACCAATTTTTGTGTGATCTCAATCAATGATTCCTACTAATTTTTGATCTTTAAAAATTACATTCATTGGTGATAAATCATCATGAACATAAACTTTACCTTGGAGTTTTGGTTTAGATAATTGGTGCATTTCTTTTAAACATTTAGCTACTTGAATAGTTGAGCTTAAAGGCATTTCTTCAACAAAATAACTAGTTTTCCCTTCAAAATAAGCAAAGATATCATTGTCATTTTCTTGACCATAATAGGTTGGTGCATAAGGAAACTTGTTTTCATTTAAGAAAGTAAGACACTGATATTCAATTTGATTATTACTAATTTCTTTAAAGACTTTTTTATTTTGGTTGTAAACTAGACTTGCAGAAAATCCATCAGTAAAAAAGCGTTTATTAAACTTTAACTCATCAACTAGATGATTGATCTCGCTAATTAATTTAAAAAATTGATCACTAATGTCTGGTAACACATTGAGAGAAATCAAAATAAAATTACCATAAACTTGTTCTTGATTAGAAACAAAACCATTTTCATCCAAATTTAAATCAAGAAGATTTTTCTTAGAGATAATATTTTTTAAATTTTCAACTTGTTTTTGATTAAAATCCCAAGCAAAGTTAAGAATTTTAATGACGAGATTATTTCTTTCTTTGTTACTAGTTTGGTTTGAAAGGAGTGCTTGACAAACCAAACCCAGTACTGGGTTTATGAAAATTGTTTCTAAGTTTTCTTTATTTTCTTGTTGAGTTAGTTGGTACTTGTTATCTTTTAATAATCAAGATTTTCGATAAGAAATAATCTTAAATAACGAATCAAAAATCACTGGAGTTCTGCTAATCGTTTTCAAAAAATCAGGATTAAAAATCGTTTCATTTTTTGAAAAACTTTGATTAATCATTGAGATAATAACTTCTTCACTCCACTCTTGATAGGTAGTTGAATCATTATTTTCTAATAATAATTGGTTAAATTTTTTTTCAAAAGGCTCTCTCATGTTTTAAAACGTCTTTAGACTTCTTCTCCGTTTAAAAGTTGTTCTAAATAATAACCAACTCCACCATCATGATTAGATTTTCAAGTAATTCCATCAGCAACAGTTTTCAAAGTATCAGATCCATTAATCATCGCCACTCCATATCCCACAGCTGTAATCATTCGATAGTCATTCATTTGGTCTCCAAAAGCAATCACATCACGAATATCTTTGTTGTAGTATTGAGCTAGAATACAAGCAGCATTTCCTTTATTTGCAATTTTATTAGTAAGAGAAATTACAGGTAAGACTTTAGAATCACGAGTTACTCCATATAGGGTGTCGGTTTGAATTTTAACTGCATCTTTAAAATCTGTTAACATTCGCATGACATCATCTTTATATTTGGCATCTTTTAATTTCAAGACAATGTTGTTTGCTGGTCCTTTTCACTTGTGGGCTGGGTCATTATAAGTAAAAGTTCCTGCTTCCATTTCGTTTAAGTGAAAGAAGTTCTCTAAATCGTCATCCTGGTTTTTCAACATTGCTTTGTCATAATATTCAGTCATGACGTTAAGACAAGCATCGTTAATAATCGGATTATTTAAGATTTCTTTAATGATTGGTTCGCTAATTGGAAATAAAATCCGTTTGAATTGACGTGCTTTGGGATCATGAATGTGGGAACCATCAAAATTGGTTAACAAAGTTGTTAAACCCAATTCTTCATATTGACGTGCACTAGCAATATATGGTCGACCTGTAACGATACATACTTGGTGTCCGTTTTTCATCGCTTCTTTTAAAACTTCCACGGTTTTAGGATGCATTGTTTCGCCATCATTTGTCAAAATTGTTCCGTCCAGATCGACTAAAATTAAGCGTTTCTTATTTAAATTATTTAGTTTCATAAAAGATTCCTTTCCAAGAAAATACCTCTTAATTTTAACTGATAATTCCTTTCATAACATGATCAGAGGTTTTCTATTGTCTCCTTAAAGAGTACGGGCTAAAAATCATTTTTTCTTACTATTAAAAATAAAGTTCAGGTTATAATGATAATTAATATATTTAGAAAGAAGGAATAAATAATGAATGTTTTTGATGCGATTAAAAAAAGAAAAGCACTTAAAGCTTACAAACCTGGAACTCCAATAACTGATGAACAGTTAGATAAAATCATTGAAGCAGGAAGACTAGCTCCAACTGCTAACAACGTTCAAGACAACACTGTTATTGTCTTACGTAGTCCTGAAGCTCGTGAAAAGTACAAGAAAGGATTACATGACTTTAACCAACAGTATGCTACCACTGGAGAAGTAATTGTAATCTTTGTAGGTGTCCCTTGAGAGATGGTTGCTAAAAATGATGGTCAATGAATTTATGATGTTGATGTCCATGAGTATGATGCTCCTGAAGAAACCAAGCGAAAAATTGTCGAAGGGGTTCTGACTTATTACAAAACCAGATCAAGTTATGCTGATGTGCTAGACATTTATTCTAGTGCAATAATGTTTGCTTATATGAGTTTAGAAGCTACCGAATTGGGCTTTGGTACTACCCCAATGTTGGGAATTGCTAAAAATGATTTGGAAAAGATGTTGTTAGCTGATAAGTTAATTCAACCAGGACAACGGGTAAATTTAGCCTTAGCGATTGGATATGAAGATGAAGATAATGAACGAAACAAAATTCATACTCGGATTCGTATGCCCAAAGAAAAACAATTTAAGATTTTATAATTATCAAAAAATGTAGTCAAGAATAACTACATTTTTTTATCTTAAATTAGTTAGAAAATTTTCTGCTGATTTTCTTCAAAAATTACTGTCATTTCTCACCAAATATCTATAATGGACTGTGAGAAAGGAGAGAGAAAATGGATATTTCTAACAAAGATAAACAAAGTTTGAGACAAAGCTAAGAGTTGTTATTGTGCCATCCAAGATTGTGCTGATAATCATAAGTTATGCGGAATTTGTGATGAAACAATGATTTATGGAGCTCATGAATCAGTACAACCAAATAGCGAATATTCTTGAAATGTTGATCATATTATTCCTTCATCATATGGTGGTAGTGATAGTATTAACAACTTACAAGCAGTTCATGTAGATTGCAATCAAACTAAAGCTGATCACTAATAATCATTAGACAAATGACACTTATCAATCTCTTAAGCGAATGGGACCCCCTCCCTGCTTAGGAGATTTTTGTTATGTTATACTTAATATTGGAAGGCGGTCATCTGTCTTCTATTGCCCTAGAGGCACGCGTCCTTGCCATTGGTAAAGAAGTTTAAAAGAAAGGAGATAACTAAATGAGTCTAAATAAAAAACGTTCAGGAGTTATTGCTCAAGCTGAAAAGTGTAATTGCCAAGCAATTGATTGTACCCAAAACCACCGGTTATGTGCTTTATGCAAAAAAATAATTTTTATTAATTTGCGATGAACTTGAAACATCGATCATAATACACCAAAATCTTGAGGTGGCACTAATGCTTATTGAAATCTTCAAGCAACTCATATTGAATGTAATCAACGCAAGGGTAATTGAATTGATTAAATTATTCACTTAACAGTAAAAACAATCTTCTAAGGAAATAAGTAAAATCTTGTTTATTTAGAAGATTATTTTTTTGACATTCTTAAATTATTAATTGTTTCAAAAAGAAACATATAATAGAATAATAGAAAGAAGGGTTAGTTCTTTGAAATTATCCTTGAAGAAGAAAAAGGTTTGAAAACGCGCTAAACACTGTCATTGTAATGTTCAAGATTGTGCTCAAAATCACCGTTTGTGTGCTTTATGTCGTCAAACCATTATTTATACTGCTTATGAAAGTAATCAACCCCATAGTGAATATGCTTGAAACATTGATCATATTAAACCAAAATCACGGGGTGGAACTAATAAATTAAGTAATTTACAAGCAACTCACGTACGGTGCAACCTTGCAGCTGCTGATAAGCTTGATGATTAATTAACAATAAAAAAACCACCATTAGTGGTGGTTTTTAACTGCGACAGCACAAGGCTGACAGTAATTATTTAAGCGCTGCATGTGCATCACATTCTTTCTAACTTATATTTTAATTATACTCTTATAATGAGAAAATTAAGAGAGTTATTAAGTGTTAATTTTCACACTTTTTAATGACTTTTTTCTAGTTCTTGTAACCTTTGTTTTAGTGCCAATCCAGCACTAAAACCACCTAACTCTCGACTTTTACGGTTAACCCGATGACAAGGAATCATGATTAATAAGGGGTTTTTACCAACAGTGGTTGCAACATAACGTACCGCTTTGGGTTTATTGATTCTTGTGGCTAATTCAGAATAAGCAATGATTTCTTGATACTTCACTTTGGCAAGTTCTTTTCAGATGATGATTTCTTGCTCAGAACCATAAAGTTTAAAGGGAAAGGTTAATTCCTTGATTTTTCCTTGAAAATATTGCTCAAGTTGGTCTAAAGTTTGGTGGTTAACCGGAGTTGGTTGCTTAACCAAATTAATTGCTTCAATTTCAAAAGAGAAGTGATGATGAATTCAGGTTTTGAGTTTTTCATCAAAGTTCTCATGAGCAGAAATATAAATAATCTGGTGATCTAACTCTAAAACTGTAAAGAGATAGTCTTCAATTCTCCGACTGTTAATAATTCATGTTGTCTTCATTTTTGTTCTTTTCCTTGGCGTATTCTCTTTAATTGTAATAAAAAAGTTAGTCATAAGACTAACTTTATTGTTAATTTACTTGACCATCAGCACGCGCACATGCTTGACAACAATAAGGTTTATCGTTGACCATCACAACTTCATCTGGGTGCATTGAAACACCACAATGAGTACAACTAGTTTCGTTCATGAATTCACCTTCTTTCTAAAGTTAATTCATCTCATAATCTCCCAATTATTGTACCTGGGTATAAATGCTTTTTTATGCAATTTCTAAAAGTTTCTATCCAATGAATTTAGTTTTATAATACGCCTTAGAAGTGGGGATTATGAAAACAAGTGAGATCATCAGTTTATACGCCTTACTGTTCACAATTTCTTATGCTGTTTTTCTGAAATCATTAAGTTCTTTTAAAGTTAAAAGATATAATTACTTAAAATAGAAGAGAGAAATAAATAAAATGGAAAATTTAAATGATGAGAGAATAGAGAAAATCTCGAATTCTTCAATCACACCTCAACAAGATATTAATAAGACTTTGTATGCGGTTGCTTTTGGTTTTATGATTCTAACATTGATTGCAACCGGAATTGCAGGAATTTACTTTATCATTTTTGCAGTTACTTCAACTTCATTTACCTCAACTTTTGATAAAGCAATGGTGGTGATTTATGCGATTTTTGCAGTAATTAGTTTTATTAGTTATGCTTGAAATATTCCTTTTACAATGAAAATCAAAAAGAGTATGGAAACACTTGAAAAACCAAGCATTGCCTTTGGAGTTTGTGTTCTAATTTTTGGAAATTTAGTTTCTGGAATTTTACTTTTGGTAGCATCCTCAACCCAACCCAAAGTAATTAGCTAGAATGCGATAAAAAAAGCAGATTTTAATAATCTGCTTTTTTATACCTCTTCACTCTCTTCTTGATTATTTGCTTGAAGTAATTCTTGATTTTGCTTTAATAAGTCCTTGATTATTTGACCGTCATTTTGTTTACGAACAGTTTCTTGATTGATGATTATTTTTTCATATCGTTCATCTTTTACTGATTCACTAGATTTATGTAGACAGATTAACCCGATTATTAATCCAATCAAGGCAGAACCTAAAAAACATAAAACCAAACCAACCGAATTATTATTGCTACACATAACAGCTCCTCCGATTGTGAAACCTAAAGTTCAAATTACTGCAACTATTACAATTAAAATTATCATATTATTCATCCTTATCATTTATTGTTTACAACAACAATAGTAATAATAATAATAATAATCAGTGTCAATGTTTGACACAAAATTGAGCAAGTTTTGATAAGTATAATTTATTCAGATAATTAAAGAAGATTAGATTGTTGTTTTATGTTTTTTATTTCGGAATGAAGTATTATCTAAGTAAGAAAAGTGGGCGATATTATGAATTTTAAAAAAGATGACAAAGTTTTAAAGTTAGTGAAGTATATTGGCAAAAATTATGATGTGCAAAGTCAGGTGAAGATGCAAAAAATCTTGTATTTTTTGAGTCTAGATTTTTATAGAAAATATAATCAGTTCTTGTTTGATAATTCTTTTCAAGCTTGAATTTATGGTCCAGTACAACCAAAAGCTTTTAGTGCTTTAAAAAAACACGGTTTTGATTTTACTAGTAATTTTTGAATTGATGTAGATGAAATTGGTTCTGTTCAACTTAAATAGTTTGTTGCTATGAATATTAACAAGTATTTAAAGATTAACCTTTATGATTTATCAGAATTATCTCATAAAACCACACCTTGAATCGAAGCACGTAAAGGTTTGGATTATGATCAAATTGCTCTACGATGAATTAATAAAGATGAATTTAGAAAATATGCTAAATCAAACGATTACCATCAATTACAAAAACTTTCTTTTTAAATGTGTTAATTTACTAAACGGCAAGAATGATTATGAATTTACCTATAAAAGTATTCATGCTTTCTGATAGAACTTTGTTTTTTGAGAATTTCAAGAGCATTTAAAGATGGTTTTAATTTTCAAAAGTATAATCAAGTTAGTTAAATTGTTGAGGAGACAGCATAATGGAAATATCTGAGAAACAATTTGAATTGGATTTACTTAATAGATTAGAAAATTTAGGTTGAGAAAAGAAGGAAAAAATAAATCGAGATGATTATCAAGAAGTTATTGATTTCAAGGTTTTAAAACAACAAATTTTGAAAATTAACACTGATATTGATGAAACAGTTGCTGAACTCGCTTTAAAAGAAATTGACAAAATTAATGATGATTTATTGTCTATGAATAGTAAAGCGTGAGAATTTCTTAATGAAGGAATTAAAGTTTATGTTGAAAATCAAAAAAGAACTCGTACTATAAGAATTCTTTCTGAAAATTCAAATTTAAACGTTTATCAAGTTATTAATCAACTTGAAATTTCTAATAAGGGAAAGATCCGGAGACCAGATGTTGTTCTTTTTGTTAATGGATTGCCAATGGTTGTGATGGAATTAAAACTCGCTTTAGCTAAGGATGGAATGGAAAATGCTTTCGCGCAAAATGAAACATTAAAATATGATATTCCTAATCTATGAAAGTTTAATGTTATGAATTTTGTATCTAATTATATTGAAACTCTATATGGTTCAACATTTGCTCCTTTTAAACGCATGCATGTACTTCACGATTTGAAAACACGTGATCAAGAAGATGCAATTGAATTTTTGTTTGCACTGGATAACTTTTATAAATTTATTACTACTTTTTCTTTTTTTTCAATTGAAGGTAATAAAAGAACAAAGTATATGGCAGCTCCGCACCAAATAAAAGCAACTAAAACAACAATTCAACGGGTTTTATCTACCAACAATAACATGGGTGGTGTTGTTTGACACACCCAAGGTTCTGGTAAATCGATTACTATGCTATTGATAACTAAGGAACTTTTAAATTTGAAAATGATGCCTAAATCAACGGTAGTTTTAGTAACTGACCGCAGAGATTTAGATAATCAATTGTATACTCGTTTCAAAAATGCCTCAGATTATTTAAGAATTGAAGCAGAACATATCGATAGTCGTAAGGATTTGATTTTTAAACTAAAAAACAAAGAACATTCAAATGTTTATTTTACTACTGTCCAAAAGTTTGATGAAGGTACTGATATTTTGAGTTCAAGGGAAGATCTTTTTGTTTTGGTTGATGAAGCACATCGAACTCAGAGCATTGATGGTAAAGTAATTATCAATCAAGAAAAAGAAGAAGTAGAAACTAAGCAAGGATATGCCTACTATATGCGAAAATCCTTCCCCAATGCTAAGTTAATTGGTTTTACTGGCACACCTTTAATGAATCAAGAAAAAGCAACAATTCAAATTTTTGGAGATTACAATCATAAATATTTAATGAATGATTCTGTAAGTGATGGAACAACCGTTCCAATTCATTATGAAATGAGAATAATGAACATTTCTCTTAATGAAGATTATCTGAAGGAAATGGACAATATTCAAGAAGCTTTTAGAGGTGATCAGGATGATGAAGATATTTTGTCTCAACGAAAAGTTGATGAATTGTCAAAATCAGTTGATTTAAAAGTGGTTATGGAAGATGATGAAGTTATTAAAGAAAAAACAAAGGATATTCTGAAACATTGAGATGCTCGAAAAACCGTTTTGCACGGTAAAGCGATGATTGTAGCCTTTAATCGTGAAGCTGCATTTAAATACTACAAAACGATTCTTGGTTTACGACCTGAATTAAAAAGTGAAGTAATTTTAGTACTTTCTAGCAATAGTCAGGATAGCATTCAAATGATTGATGCAATGGTGAAACCGGGTGATTTAAACAAGGTGGCTCAAGAATTTCGTAAGGATAATTCAAAATACAAGATAGCAATCGTTGTTGATATGTGGTTAACTGGTTTTGATGTACAGGATTTAGATAGTTTGTATATGGATCGGATTTTAAAATGACACAATTTGATGCAGGCTATTGCTAGAGTAAATCGCACTTATGAGGAACCAATTACAGCTAAGATTAAGGAAAATGGATTAATTGTTGATTATATTGGTATTTGAAGATACCTATCTGAGGCTTTAATTCAATATACAACTAGTAAAACTAATGGTTTTGATTTTGAAATCGAAGATATTGAAAAGGCTAAAGAAAAATTAAACGAAGGTGTTATTTTAATAAATAATTATTATGTACCAGGAATTGTTGATTATCCTGATTTAAATGAAACAGAAAAGTATACTTTTTTAATGCAGGCTTATGAAAGATTGTTAAATGAAACAGAAGTTACTAAAGAAGAAAGAAATAAGTTTATTAAGTTAGTTCGTAAGATTAATCGTTTATATAAGATGTCTTTCGCTTCACTAAGCGAAGGGAATGTCATCATAACCAAAGCAATCATTGCTTTGAATGATTTGTTATCAAATTCGGCAATTATCAAAGATAGAAGGTTATTTGATGCAATTGAAGCATTAAAAATGGCTGCTAAAAATTCAATAGAAACTAAAATTAGTGAAGTTGGCATTACGAGCAGTAGTTTCAATCGAAATATTAATGATGTCGCAGGTTTAATGATTGAAGAAGCGAGGGAATTAGAATCAACTGCACCAAATGTTGCAATTCAATTGATTATCTCAGCAATTGATGCCAATCTTAATCAATTAGAAAAAACACGACCAATTTATGTGAAAAAAGCATCTGAAAGATTGCGCGAATTAATCGATTCATTGCAAAACGGTGAAGATACAGAGCATATGATTGGGTTGCTACACCAATTAAGCAAGGAAATTACTGAAAAAATGGGTGAACTGAACCAGTTTATCGAACCACAGTTGGAGGCTTTTTACGATATTCTTGCTAATGATGAAGAATTAAAAAATACGAAAAATTCAGAAGTATTAAGACGAATTGCAACAGAATTAGTCGAAATAATCAGAAAAACCGGGATTGATCAATATGATAATAATCCAGCCATTAAATCTCGAATAAATCTTGAGTTGCGAAAAATGTTAAAGAACAAATATAACTATCCTCCCGATCGTCTTGGAGGGATTTCTGGAATCTTGATTGATGAAATCAATGAACAGATTCATCTTAACAAAGATTATTTTAAGAATTAAAAAGGGGAAACTAATATGGCCACTAGTATTAAAGATATAGAGAATAAACTGTGAGATTCAGCGAATGCTTTGCGAGGAAATTTATCTGCAGAGGAGTACATGCATGTTGTTATCGGGGTTTTGTCATTGAAGCATATTTCTGATCGATACAAGAAAGCGATTAAAAAATTAGAGAATGATGGATTTTCTTCAATTGAACAAGCTGGTAGTGTTGAAGATTTTTATCATAACTATCATGCTTTTTTGGTTGATAAACAGGCATCCTGAGAAGAGGTTGGAAAATTTGCCAATTCATCTAATATTGGTGAAAAGTTAGATGAGGCGTTTATCAAACTTGAGAAAGATAATCCAATGTTGAGAGGAATTTTTAACAAAAATTATAACCGAGAAGGATTAGATCAAAAACGTTTGGGCGGGGTAATTAGAGCTTTTTCTAATGAAGATTTTTCTGATGATAGTGAAGAAGATTTAATTGGAAGAGTTTATGAATATTTCTTAGGAAAATTTTTTAAACAACGGGGTCAAACGGGCGGGGAATTCTATACTCCAGATTCAATTGTTAAATTAATGGTCAATGTGTTGAAACCGCTGAAAGGAACTATTTATGATCCTGCTTGTGGAACGGGCGGGATTTTAGTTCAATCTAAACGGTATATCGAAGAGCACAAAGGTGATCCGAATAAAATCACAGTTTATGGCCAAGAGTTTAATAATACTACTTGAAAACTGGCAAAATTAAATTTGATTTTAAATGGATTTTCTTTAAATGATGCTGGAAATGATTTAGTTTTAGGTGCTCGATCAGCTGATACTTTTACTGATGATCAACACCGAAATCAGCTTTTTGACTTCGTAATGGCAAATCCTCCTTTTAATATGAGTCAATGGGGTTACGACCAACTTTTGGATGATTCGCGTTGAAAATGAGGGATGCCTCCCAAGGGAAATGCAAACTATGCTTGAATTTCACACATGATATCAAAACTTAATGCAATTGGTCAAGCGGCTGTAGTTTTGGCAAACGGTTCTTTATCAAGCGCGCAAAAAGATGAATTAGCAATTCGAAAAGATTTGGTTGAAAATAATCTTGTTGAAGCAATCGTTGAATTACCAGATAAGTTATTTTATACTACCCAAATTCCGGCTTGTATTTGATTTTTCAATAAAAATAAACAAAGCGATGATGTCTTGATGGTTGCTTCATCAGCAATTAAAGGGAACATGCTGGGTAAAACACAACGGGAACTTACCCATGATGATATTGAGAGAATTGGTAAATTGGTTGAAAAACATCAAGAAGGCGAAAAGATTGAAGAATTAGGTGTTGCAAAATGTGTGACAAAGTCAGAGTTTGGTGACAATGATTATTCTTTTGTTCCTGGAAGATATGTTGGTAGTGCAGAAATTGTTATTGATAAAGAAGGTATAAAACAAGAAATTCAAGTTCTTGCAAACGATCTTGATGATTTATTACAAGAATTTAATAGTCTTGTTCCTAATGTAAAAGAAGCTATAAATAAAATTTTGAACGAAGAAGAAAGTGATGAAAGATAGAATTAACGATTATTTTCCGTGTGCGTGATGTCCACAATCTCGTTATTTAAACGATGGTATTGGTGAATTATTTTGTTTTGAGGATACAGATACGATTGCTTGAAAGTGTAATAATTGCAACAATGTAAATCTATCGGATTTAGTTAGCACCGATATTAAAGTACTTTTGGTTTATTCACAAAAATATGATCAATTAAAACGGGATGTAAGCATTGCAGCAACAGATATTATCGAATTAACTGAAAATTTTTATCGCTGCGAATCGCTCGGATTTTATACTGCCGCCATTATGGTTGCAAGAAAATTGATTGTTCATATAATAATTGACAAGGGTATTTCCAAATGATCAAAGAAGAAAAACTTTACTGAATATTACGAAGATTTTAAGAATAGCGGTTATGTAGGAAAAGAATGATTTGAAAAATTAGATTTAATAAGAGATTATGGAAATAGAGAAAACCATGAAATTTCACTTGGAACTAAAGAAGTTTGCTCTGAAGTTGAAGCAGTATTAAATCATATTTTGCGAAGTATTTATACAATGAAAATTACTAAGAATAAAACAACTACTTTATTAGCAAACTAATTAATAAGGTGTAAATTTATCAAGATTATTTAATGTTTTTAAAATTACTAGGTAAAGATTATTAAAATATAAATCATCTTTATTTGCTTTTAATATATTCAATTTTAGAATACTTTTGATTTATCCATGTCTTCCTAGTTCGTTGGTAAAGTAAATTTTAAAAACTCTTCATCTTCTCTTATAATTGCAAACTCTCTTTATGATTAATTGATTTGTAAATTATTTTACTACTATTATTTGATCAATAATTGAATAAGTCTTTCTTTGAGTAAATTTATCTTTAACTCTAATTGATTAAAACTTATAAGTATTTCATCAATTTTATGGATTTCAATTGTTTTTAACGGAAGTTCTACATTAAGAAAAGATTCTTTCTTAATCACTGGCATTTTTGTTCCACTAGATAATAAGTTAAATTTCTCTCAAGAGTCATTACTCATTAAAAAAGAAATCAATGAAGTGATATTGTTTTTAATTGAAAACTGAAATAAGGTGCCATTACTATCAGCATCATAAGGTATTAAACCTCATTTTTTCAAATAAGTTCGGATTGAGCAAAAAACAAAACTTCCTTTTGGGGTAAAAAAATTATTAGTTTTGTAAGTATCAATATCCTCTAATTTAGAAATTATCCCTTGATTATTTAAGACTTTCGCAGAAATTTGTTTTATATGTTTTGGTTTATTTTTTATTGGTTCTAAAAAGTGGGAAATTTTTTCTTTTTTATCACTAAAAGGTAAATTCAAAACAAGATTTAATAATTTATTTCTAAGATTATTTATTTGTTTTAGAAGGTTTTCGATAGGTTCAATAATGTCGATTATTTTTTGTTGCTCTTCAATTAGGGGTAGAGATAGTTCTAGTTTTCTTCATTCAGTTAAACGTGTGGCTGGTCGTGTAGTTCCTGAATTTATAAGCTTTTCCATTCAATG
>Ga0153987_1000011_pt1 | contig 69009 bp, 77 predicted proteins | sample TSNC071MetaG_FD_102279 | JGI IMG/M metagenome (GOLD analysis project Ga0153987, IMG submission 102279) | Attine ant fungus gardens microbial communities from North Carolina, USA - TSNC071 MetaG | ecosystem: Host-associated > Fungi > Mycelium > Unclassified | place: USA: North Carolina, William B...
AGAATGTTCTCTGTAGATTTCACGCACTTCTTCCATTACAATTCTTCTAGACTTTTCAGACCAGCAGATTCTTTGAAATTACCAAATATGTACATGTACATTCCAGTTTAGGAAGAATATTGAACTATTGCGCTAAAATGATCTGGGTGCTTTGTATCTTGTACTAGTATCAGCCCGTGTGAAATGAAATTGAGACAATGGTCGATCATACCTGACGGTATCATTCTCGTACCTTCTAATTGGAGATGAAATACCTCTGAAGCATTGACATTGGTACTCAGAGCAGTAAGCTCTGATTCATTGGTGTTGGAAAGGTGCAAGTTTCATTTCTATTTTTACTTTTCTATTTTTTTTTCCTTTCTGGGTACAAGCCCACGTGGCATATGATACTATATGCCAATATTAGTTATGACGAAAATTTTATATCATACCCATTTGGATCGGCGGCTGCACCTCAGTCATTCCTCAGCCATTCACGCTATCTTTGTGAAACTGAGTCCGTGCGCTCGATAATTGGAGAACTCCTCGTGGAAGACCAGTACGTGTAACCTCGAGAGTATGGCGCATTCATGTACTGCTCTGGGAACTTTCCGAGTCCGGGACAAATAGTAGAGTTAATGAGGAATTTGCCGTCGCACTAGTGAAGAAAGACTATTTTGTAAGCAAATGGTCAGCATTTGGATCTCTCGTGAGTGACAGACTGCATCAAGCATGGGTTCTCGATATGTTACGCCAAGTAGATGGTGCATTTCCAAGCATGAGAGACGAAATGCATTCGACTTTCTCATAAAATTCATAATCTCAAGATTCATACTGGCTGGGCTGCGGTACACAAAGACGAATTCATTTTCGAAGAATCATGACATTCCAAGTAGAAAGACCAAATAATGATATAAAATCCCTCCCGTCCCAGAAAAAAACACGCATCGCACCTTCCAAGAGGGCATTATATCTCATACTTAATGCCATTTGAGTATCTGTATTTGATCAGAGATCGAACGTGGGAAGACAGGTATCAAATCGCTCTAGCTCACCGGAGAGAAGGCTTGCTAGGCATATAACCAGTCTTATCAGGGTCAGAACGACCTGGCTTCCTGATCATTTTTGTTCCTTCGACGACCTCGAATGGACTGAATTGTTTCAACGGCCTTGAGACCCACTTATCGACTTTGGGTACTTCGATGTGGCTTACATCGGATGCTATACCAGTCGTGTCAGTCGGGTCATGTGTTAGAGACGATTCAGGAGTGTCGACATGGCCGGCAGTATCCGAAGTAGTATCTAAGCGACCAGGACTTGCAGCAACTGTTGGTGCCAGGGAGGAACTGAGAGCAGCGAGGAAGGCCGAAAGGACAAAGATACGCATGAGTCTGGCGTAATTTGAGGTACTAGAAAACATGTTTGATGGTTATAGAAATGGAGACGAAACGGAGTGAGTGAATAATGTGAAAGGAACGAATGTGATAGTGATAGTGGTGGTGGTTGAAGTAAGTTGGATAATTGCGGTTCAAGGAAGGGTATTTATCTCGTCGCGTGGAGGCTGACCGACCAGCTTTCATTTATAGCTGTCCACCGCATTTTCAGAGTCACGGAGTAAATGTCTGATCAGACACTGAGGCTGCCATCGCAGTTCTGATCAATGGCTTAGGTAATGCACGAACTAAACCGCTGAACCACAACCGGCTAAATAAACCACTTGTACAATTTCTCAGAAAAGCAGACTCTGTCTTACGGCACCTTCCTGTCTAAGAGTATTGCATTTGTGGCGGATCATAACTCTAAAGACTCCGAGAACTGTGATCTACCAGGTGTAATTATTACAATCATTCATAACTACGTGTTATGTTTGACAAATGGCGCATTCTCGACCTTCGATTCTAAATGTACACACACCTACATCGTCTTTTGCAGTTCTTCACTCATGTATGTTCTAGATTTGATTCTTGCTACCGCGTGCTCACTGCAGACTTTGTAATGTACAGTGAATCAAGAAGACCTGACAGCTTTGTTCGATAAGCTCAATAGGAAAGTTCCAGGTGGACAGCATGTTGAGGCGGGATGGCTCAAGTACGAGTATAATGGTGCGGCGTGGGATCTGGATGATGGTGTGTCTCTTTGTTTCCTTGGGGAATTGAGTACGCGTTCACACTTATTCCAGACTCAGACTATACGATATTTACGTGGAGACAACAGCACCATCAATCTGATTCACCGAGGGTTAATCCGAATGACACGGAATGCATCCCTAATATAGCCATCGGTGAACCTGGGCCAAGTAGACTACCAGTCTCCTTCACCGCACCGAGAGAATTATCACCTACACTATATCTTCGTAATCCAGCCCACCCATTGCCTACGCCTCCGGCCTACAGGAATCCCTCCTATTATGTGTTTCATCCTACAACTACGTCTAAGGGATCACCTGCGCCGTCTACTGCAGGAAAATGCAGCCGGGGCAATTATAAGAAGGATGATAGTGGTGGGGACGGTATACCAAAGCTTGTCAAACAGTTTGAGAAGTTCCACAGCCAGAATGGGGTGAGGACAGTGATGGGAAGCATTGGGCCCGTGGAGAATGGCAAGTAGTTCGACCTGATGTCAGAAAGAGCCCAAGTTGACATTCGGTGGTAGTGCGAATGCTACTGAAAGTGGGATACAGACATGTGTATATATCTCGGAAATTTGCTCAAAGGCATGGATTCGTACCACGCGATGCCAAACCTGGAAATTACGGCTACGGGGGTTTAGTGAACATTGGGACATGGCCAATTACACTAGTGACTTCGGCCCTTGCTCGCACTGATGCAGACACACCGGAAGGAAAAAGTCTATCGCGTGGACATGCAAAGGCAGGTGCGATGGGGCAAACACATGGACGCGGGAGGAAATCACCTTCGTCAGGCTATCAATCGAGATCCAATCAGGCACCTGGCGTGGTCGGCCGCTCATCTATCGGGTTACTTGCAGACGTTGATGCCTCTGCTTTGTTCAAAGGAGAGAAGGGTACAGAGCCGACGGTGACTAACATAGAGGTTTACCTGGCTGAAGAGGTGCATTTCGACGTAGTGCTGGGTCGGTCGTTCTTTGAGAAACGGCAGATAAGAACAAGTTCTATTGATCCTACGGAGGTTGTGTGCCTGGACACTGGGGAGAAGATCGAATGTGAGCTAGTGATACTGAAGGATGGGCGAGGGGAGATAGTGACAGTAACATAGCCCTCACGTGACGGAATAGGATGAATATGGTAAATTGTGCGGTTTATTGTTGAGATCATGTCGGTGCTGGGCCGCATCCTCAATCGTCTGCCGGCGTCGCAGCGGCTATACTCGTCCTTTGGCGGTGGCCGTTTTTTTAACTCGTCGAAACCACCCAAGACACCTGTCGTGGCAGCGAAGAGCAAGTCTGACCGCTCAGACAGCACACCCAAGGACTCCCCCACTGCAGCAAAAACGCAACAAAAAGTTAGTAGTGTTCCAGATGCTGCGTCACAGGAACCTGCTCCAGAATCCACCAAGAACAGCACAGTCTCTCCATCACCCAGTTCCTCATCCCCCTCTGCCCATTTGTCAACCCAGCGCAGCTATATGAGTCCACACCCAACTCTCAGCTCCAAGGATTTCAAGATACACCAGTTCTTTTCGTTGCATCGGCCCCTTTTGCTCATCTCGCACCCGCTGTCAATTTTTGAATCTCCTCCAGCTGATGCACTGCTCTTCCGTTCCTTGGCATCCCTCAGCGATCGGGTGAATACTCCAGGTACGGTTAAGCTCTTGCAACTGACAGGTGGGAATCTAGATGGGACGTATGGAGACCCAGCTATCGTTGTGGATGGAGATGCGGAAGCTGCGAGGCAGCTGCACCATGCTATCACGGTCACTCGAGCTGGGGCTACGGTTGATTGGGAGGAAACCCTCAAGGTGCTTGGGATCGATGTCAGTCAAGAGCCTGAGAGCGTCAGTCTGCAAGAACAGTGCAAACAGTGGGACAGAGAGTGGACAGAGATGCTGATGGATAGCACCAAGAGAAAGAGAAGAAAGAAGATGAAGAAACACAAGTGAGTGTTTACTAGTAGCCGACACAAGGCTTATCGACGCTGATGCATTGTTGCTCAGGTTCAGGAAGCGTAGGAGGGTGAGCTGGCTTGCTTTATCATGGGCGCTTGACTGATTTTTTGTAGTCTACTCGTGCTCAGCGTCGGAGGCTTCAGTAATCGACGATAATTCAACTTGCCCAATATAATTGTTATTGAAGGGTGGCGCTCAATAAAATAATAATGGATCTCCTTTTGATTAGAACCATGTGAGATGATTAGTCAGCGAGTGCTCGAAACTTAGCGAGCCCCTTTCGTCCTTCATATGGACGACTTTCTGCCCCGCTATAATCTCACTTTCACTCTCAATATCACTTCCTTCCTCGCGTATTTTCCTAAAAAAATATTGGCTAAGTTCATGTACAAACTCGAGTCATCACTACCAACACCTACCCAACTCGATCTTATTTCACTCCCAGCCACCACTATCTCTGATCTACTCGCAACGACAAACGACTGGGATGTCGCCCTCCCTCTCATTACCACGGATTCAAAAGCTGGAGAAAATACGCCATTCACTTCCTCTCCCGAAGATGGCAAGTCGATTTTTCTCGGGCCTCTGGGGTTCTTCATATCAAAATATATACTTGTCTTGTTCCTCATGGTAGGCTTTCGACAACTTCTTGGATCCTTGAAGCAATCTCATTTGAGCTGTCATCAAGGGGTTCGTTCTCCACAGGTTGCATCATACCGTCATCCCGTCTCGGATAGCAAGACGAGGACTTTTGAGGCGTGGACCACGTCATTCAGGACGGGCAATCATCTTTATCAGCGTTTATCGTTCGATGTTTCCAATCGACCTTTCCAAGACGTATACGAGGTTCATGTTGCAATTTCCGACATTGTATTGCTTGCTGAGGATGTGCATGTTGTGGGGGTTTATCATTCTGCAAACGTCTGGAATATACCCTGAGACGTTTCCGTCCTGGATGCCTAGTGGAGTGGTTGGCATTGTACAGACATTGGGAGATTGGGCTGTGCATAAACCAATGGATGATATCTGTTGGATCAGCTTTTGTTCGTTGAGCATGGCGTACTTTGTTGAAAGCTTTGTGCGTAAGCTCGACGAATTGGCGAATGGGGCTGTAGAAGAAATCACGTTCGGGAGACAAATTTCTCCATACAATTTTGTATGTGTGTCCACTGCTCATCCGTTTATACTACTAATTGAGATACTCGGCCAAGGTTGCACACTCTTTTCTACTTTATCTATTCTCATTAACAGCATCCCAGGTACACAAACCAGACAGGCTACCCGCACGGCCCGACTCACACGCTCTTATCACGATGGGCATCCCCCTCTTACAGTTTACAATATTTCATGTTCTATGCATATCGAAAAAATACTCTAATCATCGACTAATTCCAACTGCAGCCACGTCGTTACTCGGTCTCATACATTTCCATGCTACACTCATTCTACGAGGCTACCCAGCCATATTCTTTCCTTTAATGACAAATAGATCAAAAGAATCTGGCGACATGTTTTCTGGTACTGGATTCCGGTCAAGCTATCCCCTCATGAATTATGTCTCCTGTATTATCGAATCCGCCCTTCTGCTCGTGATTCTCCTCACCGTCTTTCTCAACGTTGTCATACAGCTCTTTGTCAATGGCAGAGTGGACCATGTATCAACGACATTAGGAATTGCCACCTCGAGTGGCATTACTAATAATTATGGATCTGATTCTACGCATTTCTCGTGGTTTGATTTACCATTTGAAGAAGAGTGGGGTATTGTGTTATTGCGGATGGGTACCGCAAGTCTCGAGGCTACGGGACTTAAAGGGTGGGGAAATGAAGTTGCGCCTATATCAGCGCCCATCCGCGGTCAATCACGAGATCTTCGCAGAAGTGGACGGGATCCTGCCCCGCCTCCACCTGAAGAACCCTCAATCACATACGGAAGTATACGCATGGGTCGGTCAGGTGTAGGGAGGATACTTCCTGGGTCCCGGGTAGTTGCTCCACGTCCCACTGATCTTCACACTAATGGATCAGGGGGGCAAGTGGCGAGGCCAACCGTTCAATTGCGAGGGTGGAAGAATGAAGTACGGGAAGTTGATACGAATGGGGTTGCGTCGAGGCGGAGACGATTGGCTCGCCAAAGATGGATGAGGTGGCGTGAATCCGTCAAATTTGCAAAAACGATGGGTGATGTGTTAGTGGGGTTGGTGAGGTTCATATGGTTCTGTGTGTGGAGAAAAAGAAAAGGGTTCAATGGTGCTGGTGAGGATCTTCATGAAAGGTCAAGGAGACCTCGCATCGGTGGTAGTGCTTCAGGTCATGTATCTGACCAGGTGAATCATGAGGTGGATCGGCGGAGGAACGATAGAGAGCTGTATCAGAGATTCTTGAGAGGGGAGGATATCAGCGACGATGACGAGGATGTCGTGGTGGACGAGAGCGATAGTACAAGTGACTCGGGAGAGGGTGAAGAAGTTACTGGTTCTTCAGCTCTTGATAAAGCAATATCAGTGTTGAGCGAGGAATTTGACCAACATGAAAGACAAGAAGAAGCTATCGCATTATTCACCGACCTCGTGAAGTGTCAAGGTGTGGAGGAAGGTTCTCGACTAGTATGGGGACACCTTGCTAGGGCGACAGGTAGAGAGAGCCCACCTGGACCGCCATTGACGAGGAACAAATGGAGTGAGTTAAGGAGGAAATGGGGATTTGCATTTGTGAGTGATGTAGCAGAAGATGTTTGGGAGGCCGATGGCTCCGGGTCACGTATGGATAGTGGAGGTACCAGTGAGAATGGACGCGACATAGATTTGACCGATCGCGCGACGTGTATAATCTGTACTTCCAGACCGAGGGATGTAATCAGTTGGCCCTGCCGGTAAGTGGTCGTTTCTGTTCGCCGTCGTCACTAATTTTAGTATGTGTAGGTGTTTGGTGATGTGTGATCAATGTAGAGAAGTGTCAGCTTCAAGGGGGTCTCCTGGAAAACACCGTTGTCCTTGCTGTCGGCAACCGTAAGCCATACCTCATCATCATATTCCTTTTTAACAAGTAGCTGATGTCTTTTTAACATAGGATTGATGGTTATTCAAGGATTTTTATCCCCTGAATGTGCAACCACTCTTTCCACTTGTATCATAATGGGTGTGGTTTTACCAGGGTATGTTATTGACAGCTGGCAACTGTAGGCGTATATCATTCTCGGGGTGACAATACTTGACGGAGGTGCATTTTCGATCTGATCGAAGATCGGTTGACAGGATTTCACCAGCCGAAAGGAAGTGTGGGGTGAATTTCCTACTATACAAATTCTGAATATATCATTATTAATCCGACAGAGCAAAGGTGTCTCGGACTAACATATACTGTCCATCGTTCATTTTCTATTAATTTCTCGTATGTGTAAATACATGCTCATACAGCAATATGAATTGCCTATTCATTAAGCATTATTTGTGCAATGTGCATTCAAGTTAGCTTCTGTTGGGCCTGTTAGGAATAGAGTGCAAGCCTTTAGTGTAAGATATGTGGCTAGTCTACTCTACGTGGTTTAGCCTTTGAAATAATCTCAGCGTGTTAGCAAATTTCTCAGCCATTTTCCACGTACATTTTCTAAACTTTGGGATGGCTGCACGAGAAAATTTGATTTCACAAAAGGCAAAAAACAGATAAATAATGCACTAATATTTAACAGGGTGCAAATACATCTCCATTCAAATCCAACTTGCCGAAGATGCCAAAGCTCCGTTCATTGTCATTCCCTTTCCAAAGCTGATCATCGTACTCGAATGCAAAGACGGAAACAGAAGTGTCATCACGGCAAGCACAATTAAGGTTGAGCAATGCAGAACGTTCATCTGCGAGTGAAGCAACAGCAACGCCGTTCGAATTGCCCTGTGATGGCCAACCCGATCTAATAGAAGACAAAACGTTAGCTCTTCATTCAGAATTTTCTGTCCGTAAGCTACTTACTCTGTTATGTAGAGTTGTTTGCTACCACATACGGACCGAATTTGAGGGACAACGTTATGGATCACAAAGTTGCCAGTTTGATCGGACACTGTGTTTGTATCATAGAAAGCACTACCCAAAGAATTAAGAAATTCCTTGAGAAGGAAAAAAAAAGTCCGTCACTTACTGAGCATTGGCTCCAACAAAACCACCCTCGCAGAACACAGGGTTATCGCGAATCATTACCCAGGTATGGACGGTGGAAACTGGGGTGTTGATACCGGAAGCCTGGAGACTGCCTATTCAATGAATCAGATCCCACACTACATGGTACATAATAATCTCAAAGAACTGACTCTGGACTTGAAAAACCTTGTTCATGATATTCGTTGGGGAATCCGTGTTCTATGCGTGTTAGTCGGGATCATCAACGAGAACTACTATTTTTGAACACTTACTACCTCGTTACCAATACTCAATCCTATGTATCGCTCAGCACCGAATTGGCGGACTGCGCTGATAAATTGATTGACTTGAGAGCTGTATCCCATACAACATGAGAAAATCATGAAAATAATCACAAAATAAAAACTACTTCACTCAATGTTTCCATTATTAGCAGCAACAGTTCCCTACATACCCACGCGCGAAGCTTCTCAGTGATGGTGTGAATAGAAAAACCAGTTTACCCTACATCAAAGAATATCCCAGCCATGACTTGCAACCCTGCAGAAGCAGCGGCAGAAGAAGCCAAATCGAGGGCGTCACAGTCGAAGCCCTCAATTCTGATCGATCCAAAACCGGCCCCTCTTGCTGCATTGGCCAGGTCGGTCCACTTTCGACATAATAACACCAGGCGGGTCAGTTCGATGATGTTCGAGAAAGCGTATCAGAAAAGCTGACCTGGGCTTGAGTACGGCACGTATAGCTGGTAGCACCACCGATAGAGTTAGACACGGTGAGACCTTTGAAGTTGTTGACAGCAGCTGCGAAATCACTGAGAGAAACAAGTAGAGTGACGAGGGCACCAATGAACTTCATTTTCTGTATTGAGTTACTGACAGATGGCAACTCTTTGTCGTAGGGGGACGCCAAACCTGAGTCTTAAACATGGGGAATCTTATACTTCTCCGATGGATATGATCACACATCACTCGCTCTACAATGACTTCGTTGATTTGATAGCTTCTGCGCCACGAGATTTCCCAGTCAACTAGTCTATGCCGATCAAGGACTAGAAGGATTACATCGAGTCCTTGAAATCATGTCAAAGCGTCAAGCCCAGCTTTTCTGCTCCATGATCAACGCGGCTTAAGAGAGAAAGCGCATACAGGGTCCTATGAAAGTAATCACAACTCACCCAAAGTGCAATGACAAGACTCTCATCCTTTGCTGGCACCGACCCGGACCATCTCTTGCTGAAAATGGAATACCAGAAGACCTCCAAAAGTAGATCGTTCCCAATCTAGTTAGAATGACAATTTCGCTTAGGGTCAATTCAATTGTGGTCAATATAATCGTTCGGGTCCTGATATATTCCAATACCTTCTTATGAACTCAAGTGACAGGGTAACTATAATGAAGGATCACATACTCCACAACGGTGTCAAGTATCCACTAGCGTAGCATCTCGACTTCTGCCATCTATCATTTGTGGTTCGGCGTTCGGATTTTCTAATCCTCCCTCAAAATCTCCACTCGTTATTTTTGTAAGAGACATTCTCGGCAGGCGAACGCACGCAAGCAGTACAGACGAAAAGATGGATGTGATCACAGACACAAAAAATATAGCTTTGGGGAAAGTTGCAACTGTCTTCATATAGACAAGGCCATAAAGTGATGGGCCCAGAATTTGAGAACTGAAGACATATATTTAACTCATCTCCCGTCATGTATACACACGACTTACCCGAGAGCCTGAGCGAGGCTCAGAGCTCCAAACAGCCTCCCTGATTCCTTGTTCCCATTTTGAATATATAGAGCCAATGCTGTGGATTGTGCAGCGGGGAAGAAAGCCATTCCCACGGAATTCGCCATCCCGAATACGGTGAACGCAAGAGCAGATGGAGCAAGTCCCATGCAAGCATATGAAATGGCTCCAATAGCCACCGAAATTCTAGCTAAACCCAGATCAAAAGCCGGAGAATGGATTTCCTTCTTCTTTGTCGGAACTTCTCGAGGGGTATCCAATGAGCCTGCTGAAAAAGTGGGGCTTTGAGGTATTTCAATGATGACAGGTTTGGGTTTGAGAAGCTTGATTACCACTAGTGATAGATGTCAGGACGAAAGCTGTCGAAAGAAGACATTTTACCTACCGGGGAGAATGAGCGTCAAAAAGACGGCTCGAGCAACGCTGATCAAGCTGAGCCAATACCCCAACTATGGAGGGCATACATCAGCACGGCTTATGCAGAAATCATGGTTTGACCTACAATTTCCGAAGTCCAACCAAAGACTGCAGCAGCGTACTGGAATGTATAGTTGATTGATCCCTACACTTACTATATGAGAACAATGACCCCGAGGTCTTGATCAAGAGTATACCGTAATGAGATGAGTAGTCAAGTACGCAAGACCAATCATAGTTAGGTTCCAATCTCTTCGTCTCCTTTCCATAAGATTACTTGTTTTTCGGGTTGGGAAAAACACAGCAAGAGGGGCAAGGAAATAAATCAATCTCTTGACAAAGAGTAAAACCCGAACGCCGAAGCAATCAGGACGCTTCATATCTTCTCTTTTTGTCTTTGCATACTTTTCTCGCGCGTGGAGTCTGTAGGACAGACTGAGGGATTGGGGCAGGAAGATCCAAACAAAGACAATGTAAATGAGTTGCAATAATATGGAACCGTAAAAGACAGATAATAATTGGCCAGTCCATCGGTTCAGCAATGAACCAAGCATGGGTCCGAAGGCCTCCCCGATGGACATTAATCCGAGGCTGAGGGAGAATATACGTGATCTCAAATAAGCATACGGACATCAGTATTGCAAGAGACATAGTCATATTGTATTATGATACAGACCTGTTATCCTCAGTCGTAACATCAGCCTGATACGCGTAAACTGTCGCGACACCTCCTGTGAACCCTAAAATTGTTGATCGCAGGCTCCCCATACCCTATGAGAAGTCCAAAACGTACCTCCAAGAGAACCTTCAACTATAGGGCCAATTAGGAGAAACCAGTATCCACCAGGAACAAGATCAGGGTGGTGCGCGACAAAAATGAAGATGACATCAGTCAAAAGTGGACCAAGGAGATAAATTCCTATCACACGATTCCTGCCATATCGATCGGAAAACTATGCTTTAACTTGTCACAGAATTGAAGCCCAAAAGGAGATATGTACTCACAGCAGTCCACCAGCCAACAGTCAGGCAACCTAGAACACCCATCGTTGCTGTCATTGCTACAACAACGCAAGATACTAACATCAAAAATGATACGCAGAGACAATGATAGCAAGAGCACACCAGTGGCAACTTTCGCGACAGCAGCTTGAACAACAGGGTCTGCAGCACATAGCTGATTGCGGGTCGGAGCGAAAGTAAACATGAGGTTCATTGATTCACCGTGGTAGATGTCAGGCCTGAGCAGACGACAAGCAAGGATAGTATAGATTTCAATGCGAGGAGTAAGCGTTGCCGACATGGCAATCACGATGAACGGCAAGGAGCCCATAAACCTTGATACAACGCATCAGACAAATTCCAGGTGCATGACTGTCGCAACGTACCACCATGGTGTAGGCCTCTTCCACCATGGAAGCTCGTTCATTCTTTGTCGCTCGTCCTCGTCAGACCATTCTTCTGTGTCATCCGTTGTGTTAATCTCGTGTTGTAACTCCTCCAGCAAATTGACTGTCTGATCATTTACAGGACTTTCAGGGGATAGTTGAGGCATGTGGCAATAGACAAGTCCTGCAAATGGCCAGAGACATATAGAAAAGAATATGACAACGGATCATCAGGCACCGGCGGTCCTAACAATGTGATCACAATGTAATCACGCTTATCTTATCAAAGTCAGCTCTCCTCAACAGATGGCCACTGTCGACATACCGCAAAACATAAAAGATGACCTCCGCAAATTCAGATTTTCAAAACGTAGCATGCAAGGGAATGCTGCACTCGTCATCAAGATCAACAAAACCAAGCTTGTCATGGAAAAGGTCGAGCAATTCGATGAAATCAGCATCGACGACTTAGTTGAAGGTAGTACAGCCTGTCAGTCAACATAATATCCGATTGACACAGATCTCACAGAGCTACCAGAGAATGCTCCTCGATACGTCGTTCTCTCTCATGAGCTCCACCATTCTGACGGCCGCAAATCCTACCCTCTTGTCCTTATCAACTGGGCACCAACGTCCTCCGAAATCAGTCTCTTAACATTACACGCGAGCGCGTTGCTTGACTTCCAAAAGATAGTGAGCGCTGCTTGGATCTCTTAAGCTGAAATCCCAATCTAGCTATTCTCAACAGGCCGATGTCTCCAAAGTGATTGAAATCCGCGATGGCCCAGAATTTCTAACCAAAGAAGTCATCGATACACAACTTCTACGCACGTAGAAACCACGCTCCCTGATAATCTGTAGTTTCTGTAGTTATATTTTTTCGTGCAATCCTCAGCCGTTGCCTGGATATATTGAGAGAAAACACTCGCAAATCCCAGAGTATGAAAAACAGGGACACAAACTATCACGTGGATATAATGTCCCAAGTGAAGAGGGATATGTAGCAGTGAAGTCTATCATCAAGAGTAAACTGTACTGGCTTCACTCCTCAGATCTGGTCAGTGTGTTAGTACATGAGGACGAGACGAGCATCAAGTATACTTACATATTGTGAGATCCAACGGAAACCTATACCACAAAACAGAATGAGCGCTTATTCTTATGTTCAAATGCCAACAACACACCTTCGGCATATCCTTGTCTCTGCACGACTGAACACATGAAGATTTCGATGGGTCTGATATCACTTAGAGGAACTTTGCCCTACATGGGAAACCAACACTCAACATTCCATACAAAACTGAAGGCAACAACTAGACGAACCTTCCCTGTGGTCTGGTACAGTCCCAAGTGATGCCTCAGCTCCTCCTCACTGACTGCACCAGGTGCATCGATCTTGTTCCCGAGAATCATGAATGGCACTTTCGAGAGCTCTTCGATACCAAGCAGCGCGTCAAGTTCAATCTTACTTTCCGAGAAGCGCTCGAAGTCAGCACTGTCAACCAAGAAAATGACACCATTGACTTCTGGGAAGTAATCCCTCCATAGACGACGTGCTATCACAGAATATTAGAAACCCTATTTCAACGATGGAATGATTGGGGTACCTTGCTGATGACCACCCAAATCATGTGTGGTGAATTTCACGTTGCCAATGGTGAGTTCTTCTGAAGCTGTCGTAAGACAAATAGCATCAGCAACAATTCCCCGCAACGGAAAGAGGGTGACTATACTTACTAGGGTGAAGAGTAGGTTGCAGGGTAGCTAGACGGTCATTCTTCAACATATGCAACAGCGTCTTTAGGCATCCCAGAGAACGATGCCGTCAGCTTGAGATATCCCTGAAGCAAACACAAGACACGCACCGTCTTTCCAGCGTTGTCAAGACCAAGGAATAGGATCTTCGCATTCTTGTGCATCAGACCTGTATTCCAAAAAACATCGAGCTATAAATGCGACTAAATCCAGGACATTGGTAAAAACTCACCGAGAGACGCAAGGACATCCCAGAACCAATTGAGAATGAACATGCCAAAAAACTAGAAGGTGCTGATGTGCGACGTGGAAGTAAAGGTACACGGTATGTGTGACCCGTGACACATCATCTGGACTTGTCATCCCAAGGGAGGACTCAACGCCACAACACAGGAATGATCGCCCAGGGACAGGAAGAAAACAGTGGCATTGCATTCAACTAGTTATAGTAAATTTGAATCTGCTTAATCAGATATAGGGAAGGTCTGACACTTACAACACCAGAAACAGGTGTGCAAGTTCTTAATCCTGCCCAGGCATCCCTCTACGCTAAACCTGAATCGCCTCGCCCCAGGTACGCAACAGAATGGGTCGGGCACTGTCTAAAGGGTCGCGGTATGAAAAAAGAAGATCCAGTGCCGCAGGAAAAACCATACATTATTTGGTTGTGATTGGTTGTCTTCTCACCCCTGAGCAATATCTAACATATATATTCTACATGTGTTCCACCAACCAGTCTCGTAGCTTTGATATTCCATTTTCACTGTCAACGTCACCGCTTCCTGGACGAACATGAGTGCTAATGAACGAGATTTCACCGCCTTCCCAGTCATCGAACTTGAAACTCTCTGTTCCATTCCCACATTCCAACCCACCTAGTTCGCCTTTATCATTCTCTTCCCCCAGACTCTCTACTGTAACATCTCTACTTCGAGAAGCTCGCCGTTTCTCCAGTTCTCGTTCCAGTATTGTTTTAACTCTGTTGATAGCGAGAGTGTCTTGCAATGCAGACGTGCCTGATTTAAGCAAGTCAACTTTGTGAGCTATCATCAAGACAAATGGAGGGTTCTGCGAAGGAGGAAGAGAGGTCACTGAATGGAGGACAGTATGAAGGTGTCTAGAGATGAGTGATTGAGTGACAACACCAATAGATGCATAAGGTAGAAAAACGCACTCAGCGACAGCAGCACCATTCCGAGAAATGGTGCTAGCGTCGACTACAAATGCAATGGCTTTGGCGTTCAGTAAATGCTCCTGAAACTGGTTCCGAATGCGAGGGTGACCAGGGACATCAATGACGTGGAATGTTCTGTTTGAAGCGAAAGAGTAGACAGAAGAATTCGTTTGCATTGATGTGTGCGTAGGCATACTTTGACCATAGACAAGCTGTCATTGCAGGATTAGAAATGTAAATAAGCCATATGATAGCTCACAGAGGTCATGAGAGAAGTTTTTCCAGCATCAGTAGCACCAAGAAGAAGTAGGTCAGTTCCCTTCAATCGTCGGCTTCTCTTGTTGAGGAAGAAAACAACTATGTTCAATTAAGCGTGGTGTTTAACGGTGTAGTCACACGCCTACTTGCTACTACTAGCAAAGCAATCACAAAGGGACCGAAAAAAATCTGTTTCCTGAATGCAAAACCCGGCGACAAGACCTCTGGCATCTGGTGACGGTTGGTATCAGGAGCAGGAGGAACACCTGACCTACAGATTCGGCCATCATCTCGGAAAGTTCCGAGTGATCTGGAAAAAAATGTTGAGTTTATAGGTAGTGTCATGACGGAGACTATGGAAAACGCAGAGGTGGAGATTGACACTGCAGGCTCCCCTCCCCGGAAACGCCAGCGACAAGAAGAAATCGTATCTAGTCGCAAATCCTCAGAACCGAGACTTTTTGCGCCCTTCAGAGTTCTTGGTCTCATTACAAATCATATTCCATTCGTTTTGCAAACGAGGTCTTTCAAGGGTGCCACTGATGGACCCAGAATCCATATTTTGACATGCTTAGGAAAAGCCTGGGCGCTGTGGGAGGGAGGAAAAATGAGTCTACTTTTTGTGGGTGCGTGCACTCTTGTGCTCCCTTATAATTATTGATTGAGATTTTTTCGCAGGACCTGATGCCCAAGAACCGATATCGAGTCTTTCTCTCGATGGTGATGCAGTATGGGCGGCATCTGGCACTCATGTAATAAAGTATCTGCGGGGAAAACCAGTGTGTTTCTCTCTGCCTTCGACCGACTCTTCACATTTAACAGATGCAAGGCTGCAACTCTCACAAATCCTCTGGATACCCCTCTATCATTTATCACAATATTCGGCCCGTCTCTCCTTGCGCTGACGGAAGATGGACAACGGATGCTGATTTGGAATACCATGGACGGAGGTGGGTCATCTAGTTTATTTCATTTGCAGTCCTTGATAAAGGACAGAGATGGAGTCTATCGTCCTTTTTGATCACGATTTTACTGCAACATCTATCCTTCATCCTGCAACTTACATCAATAAGGTGCTTGTTGCAAGCAGTCAAGGTGCTTTGCACCTCTGGAATATTAAAACAAGGCACGAATCTTGAGCTGATTGAATTTCTTCAACTAACCCTGATGATTCCAGGACTTGCATATACAAGTTCTCCCTATCGCGATTAACATCGTCTTTCGGAAACCCTAACCTAGGGTGCGCCATCACTGCTCTCGTACAGTCACCAGCGATTGATGTGGTTGGCATTGGTTTTGCCTCTGGGGAAATATCAGTATATGATGTGCGACTTGATGAGCGATTGATGAGAATGTTCATGGACGGTGGAATTCGGGCTCTCGGGTTCAGAAGTGGTATGTACCTTCCAACGCCTACTTGCTCATGCTTATTTTCTTAGATGGACAACCAATCCTCGCCTCTGCATCCTCTGCAGGTCATGTGGCGCTCTGGGACCTTAACGATGGTGGACGATTGCTGCACTTGGTACGCGGAGCGCACGACGGTGCCGTGACTGCAGTTGAATGGGTTCCCGGCCAACCCGTTCTGGTGACGTCAGGAGAGGATAATAGTGTTAGGGTAGGTTTTTGGTTGAACTGCGGTCCTCTCCTGACATATCAACCTAGCAATGGCTTTTTGATTCTCCTACGTCTCCTCCGAGACTTCTGAAGTTTCGCTCTGGTCATCATGCACCTCCACATCTCATTCGTTACTACGGCGATGACGGGAAACAACTCTTGACGGCCTCAAGGGACCGAAGCCTGAGGTGTACTTCTGTTGTACGAGACTCAAGATCATTCGAACTCTCGCAAGGCAAGCTTTCAGCTCCAGGTGCTCCTTGAAGCTGACAAGGGGTCAGGTTCCTTGGCTAGAAAAGCGACTTCCCTTTCGATACCGATCGCCTCGCTCAAATTCCCTCCAGTTCACTCGATATCATATTCAACCACTCGATATAAAGATTGGGATGATATCCTTACTTCGCACACGGACGAAACCTTGGTACGGTCCTGGACGATGCTTAACAAACGGCTCGGCAAACACACCTTTGAATTTGCAGACTCGGCTAGGAGTGTGGGCAAGAAGCGTAGTCCCACGGGTCCAGTTAAGGTAGTGTTGCTCTATGTGATTTGGAGGAAATTCGAATTAATTCCGCCTGACAGGAAGTCTGTGTAACTGCATGTGGTAATTTTGGTCTTGCTGGTTCATCCACCGGTCAACTCTACATGTATAACATGCAGTCTGGCATCAAGCGTAAATCCTACGATGTTGGTGTATGCCCATCAGAAGCAGCAACAAGACTACAGAACGGAGTCAAAAAGAGGGAACGCGTCATCACCGGCATTGCTACTGATTCCTTAAATCGGGTAGTTATCGCTACTACCTTCGACGGGACGCTCAATGTCAGTATTAAATTATATTGTTTCCTTCTTCAACTCACCTCACAAAACATACAACTGAAACTCAGTTCTTTGATTTCCAAACAACAAAATTGGAATATACTCTTATATTACCATCTGCGGTAGTCTCATTACAACTACATAGAGATAGCGGGTTACTGGCCACTATTTGTGATGACTTGGTTATTCGGGTAGTTGATATCGAGACACGACGAATTGTTAGAGAGTTAGGTGGTTTCCGGGAGCGAGTTTTGGATATGGTGAGCTTTGTCTTTCGTGTGCTAGGATAACATATTTAGGTCACGAAGGCCTTTTCTCCAGACGCTCGGTGGCTAATTGCAGCCTCTTTGGATTCTATCATTCGAACATTTGATCTCCCGACTGGGCAGCTGATTGATGCTTTTAGAACATCAAGCGTTGCAACAAGCTTGACATTCTCCCCCACAGGTGATTTTTTGGCAACTGCGCATGTAGACAGTGTTGGAATCTTCCTCTGGTATGTGTTTCGAGTATGTTGAAATCTGTTGCGACTCATAGGGGTCCTACAGGGCGAATCGAGCGCAATATGCAAATGTATCCTTCCAGGGAATAACCGAAGGGGATGTTCAGAATCTATCATTACCATCTACGCAGGGCACTGCTGAGGACAATGGTGGGTACCCTGCATTCCCATGGGCCGGCCATTAACTTTTCTACCCAGCTCTTGAAGCTCTCTCATCCTTGAGTGTACAAGATGCGCCCTCTGACGTTTTCTCTACTCCACCACAGCTGGATGGAGAGCTCATTACATTAACACTCTTACCAAGGTCAAGGTGGCAAACTCTCTTGAATCTAGAGGTTATTCAACAAAGGAACAAACCGAAGGAACCACCCAAACCTATTGAGAAGGCACCTTTCTTTTTGCCAACATTGCCTGGAGTAGAGACAAGATTTACTTATTCCGAGAAGAAACCAAAAGAAACCATTTCGACACGTAGACTTAACAAGAGTATCCTGGATACAGAGAGTGTGTGTATCAAAATAATGATGGAGGAAGAACCTGAGGGCGACTGTGAGTGTTAAATTCCTAAAAATTTCTACAGCTGTTTGATTCAAGGCCATAGATGAGGGATTTTTTCATCAAGTCAAAATACTACAACCTGCGGCACTGGAGCTCGAACTACGATCTTTGACATCGCTGCAGAGTCTGAAAGTGTTCATGCATGCACTTGCTCAAAGACTCAAGACGCATTGCGATTTTGAGGCAATTGAGGCCGTCATGAGTGTATTTTTGCGATTACATGCAGACGTTCTGATTACCAACAAGGAGCTGAAGGAGGGTCTGGAGGAGTTGGAAGAAGTACAGAGAACACAGAGTCAGCGGTTGTCGGATCTGATCTCATCCTCGCTAGGTGCATTAAGTTTCGTTAGGGATATACTGTAGCCATATGCACTCTTGTAATCGATAATTCCAATGCTCTTTTTCGAGAGAAACGTGTCGCTTGTTCGGCATCGCTGAAATGATTGCCGAAAATTGTTCCATAATCAAACATGTCTTCCGACCAGACGACGCCGGTCGCGCCTCATCCAGAGGTATTGTTTAATTTGCTTCGTTCGTTAACTACACCCAGCACCTGGCAGTTTACTGCCCTCACTTTTGGCCATGCTGGACATCTGTACGCTGGTTCAGGTACGGTGATAATGGGTTTTCTCATCTTTACCTTTGTGAAGATTCCAAGATAGACAATGGCGATCTAAGGGTGTATGATCTCTCTTCATTCAAAGTTCTGAGAGCTGTGAAGGGTAATGGCAACATGATTTCTTCTATTGTATGTGTCAAACGACCGGGATCGGAATTTCGAGATGCATGGGTTGCGTCTGGCAAACAGGTGTGTACATGCTTTTCCTTCTCAGTCAATTTTCGGACGTGAATATTCCTATCTGTTAGATTGTTCACTTTCAACTGGCTACACAAAAAGTGATACAAACTTATGACGATGCTCTCGAATCTGTTGATGCCATCCCAGCTGACGAATGTGAAAATGAGATACAAGATGTGCGTCATCTCGGCCCCACCCCCCGCTATTTTGTCAGAAAGCTGAAAAATATCAGATAGCTGGCTATCAATTGCGGGAAATCCCATCTTGCTTTTGGTACTGATTTGGGCTACATTGGGATTGTTGATTTGAGCACAAAGACGGTCACGAAACTCGGAACAAAACATGATGTCGTATGTCTCTATGTTGGTTACATGTCATCAATGCTTTTCGACTCTTTTGATTTAGATGTGTGGGTCTGTTGAATGGTTACCGGACCGTCCACGAGAGCTTGTAAGTGGAGGATGCGATGCTACGCTGCTACATCTAGATGTCACACGAGATGAAATACTCTCAAAACAAAATCTGGGTTCGTCTCCGAACTCTTCATTTTGCGCTATTCATAGCTGAGCAACTCATGAAAAATAGCTGGACTCTCGGTTCAAGATGGAAAATTCTCCATGTCTCCTCCCTTCATCATGTCTCTTTCTATCGCTTCAGATGGATCTGTGGCCGCGGGAACTGCAAATGGAAAGCTGTGGCTTGGTTGTGGCAGTGAAAGAACATCAAAAAGCAAAAAGAAAACAAAATGGGGTGGTCTTGACCTCGCCCAAGCTTGTATGGTCTCAATAGTTGAAGCACCCATCGTAGCGGTGTGAGTAGATGCTGAGTGCTCTCGCTTATACAATTCACACTGAACATAACAATGATCTATTCAGCGCTTTCCATAGCCCCACCCGACTGACAGTCTCAACTATGAAGGGGTCCCTCACGCATTACAACTTGATTCACAATGGTGAGACTAGATCAATTACTTATCAAGTCCTCGGACATCATCAGTGCGAAACAATGATCAAAGTGAACGCCCTGGCTGTTGATGAAAAGCGGATTATAGTAGGAGGATTTGATGAGACAGGAAGGGGTGTGATTGAGATCTGGAAACTTGGGTGATTTTTAAAAGAGATGCAGTAGTCATTAACCTAGATACACGAGGCACTCTAAACCGGCGAATAAGGACATATTAATTGCTACTTATATTGGATTGCTTTTCCTCTTCTTCAAGCTTCTGCTCAAGTTTCGCTATCTGCAGCAGGTAATGATCTCTTTGGATTTTCAACCTCTGTAGATATTCATCTTCGGTCAGTCTCTGGACACCAAGAAGAGATAGGACTCTTGTTTTCAACGACATTGTTTCATGTTCCTCGAACTCCGAAGATGCTGACGAAGACCTAGGATATGAACGAACGGGGGCTGAGGCATCTTCGGACGAACGTTGATGAACAATCAACTTGAGGCGTTGGACGGTAAATTCGTTGTACCCCAATTGTAAAAGTGTGGCAGCCACACCAACAGTGATTGCTCCAGGAATGGCCGCTCGTAGACCGGCTTTTCATGATTCAGTCCTCGATCATGGCAAAGTATGGAAAAAGACATACATTTCAGCCCGCGTAGCAGACCACCTGTGGCCATTCCGCTCAGAGCACTGTCTAAGGTTTTCTGGCTCCTTATGGAGGAAAATTGTGAGCCGGAAGTGTATGTAGTTAAATTCTCTGTTTCTGATGAGTTCTGACCGATTCCGAGTTGATGTCTCCGTCGCTGGTACTGTTCCGAAGGTATTGTGTAGACAAGGATAGGACTAACGATGTACTCGCGTAATGCTTGAGAGAGAGGAGAGTCAGGAAAGAACGCATTTATACAGAAATCGCAAACCAAAAAACGTTGTAGCCGTTATGCCACTATTCAATGCAGCAGTACTAGCGAGAAAACCAGGGTGTTCATGGCCTTTAAAAATTGCTCCAAGACCGACTACAGTAGCACTGAGTGTGGCTGTCCTTGAGTCAGTTCGAGCTCAAAATTAGTGTTTTCAAGAAAGACGGACTTGCATATTGAGAGAGTGCCTTGAAGAACAGTCCATGGTGCAGATTTATCCATGTCCAACAAGTGTGATAGAAAATCTGGAATGCTCTCCAAATAAGGATAAAGTTACCTCTAACCCTCTTTCATGCCACCAATGTAGTGAGTCTCTCTTTTTGGGCCATAGTCCTTATTAAAAAAACTATCTCAGACGTGATAAATTTACCATACATTCGAAAGCTGTGGTCTGTCAAGATGTCGAACTCAAAGGAGACATTACGATTGGTTCGGGTGTGTGATGGCTCGATAAATTATACTATCATATACTCACATATGATAGGGACTATAATACATCCAAAGGCTACAATTTTTGCCATTGCAGGGCCTATCGTCATCGGTTCAGGTTGTATAATCGAAGAAGCCGTAATCATCGTGAACCGGTCAGTAACATAATCTTACTTCCTATTTCAACAATTTACACTTAATTGAACTCGTAGAAAGAAGGAATTAATGCGTATAGGTGACGACAATCTTTTTGAGATTGGCTGTCGTGAGCTCTTATTATGACCGTCCAGCCTTGGCTAACGCACTTCCAGGTATTGAGTGTCTCTCAATCGGCAATGCCAATACCATCTCCACTCGTGCTCGTGTCCACCATACAGTCAGTATTGGCTCTTGCTGTGTGATTGGTGCCGCGTGCCTCCTTGCTCCTACGGAAGAAGAAATTCTTCCGGATTATACGGTCATTTACGGTCCACTTGCAGAAAGACGTACATGGAGCGGAAGAGGAAAAATTCAAGAGGCCGATCTGCGCAGGAAACACGCCGATTATCTGAAAGAGACCTTGCCGAAATTCAATCGTCTCAGGCGTGGGGACGGAACGTAGACAGTTGTTCGAGTGCGTTCGTCTTTTTAGTTATTTTCCTGTTCGATGATTTATTTATCACATCGTGAACCTGATGAGGGCCTGAATAGTGGGCGAAATTCTTCCCTTGGGGCCTACCGAATGGTCTCTTGAGAGCGAGGATGAACCTTCAATCATTATCTCATTTTTGATGATATCTCGCTTCGCTCGCTATCTGCATGACCTATCATGCAGTGTATCAGTTAATTCATTCTTTCCACTCTTTCCCTCTACATTATTTTAATTGAATTTGGAGTTCTGAGGCCAGGTTATTTTGTCCAAAAAAACATTGGGCTATCCCAATAAAATACAACCATATGTGTACAGACTATTTAAGCTTGCTAAGAAGGTCCTTCAACGTCAGTTCCGTAGCTGCCAGTGCTACGCCTGCAGCCTCTTTTTCTAAGGTTCTGCTCTGTTTTTCAATATTTGCGATGGTCCGTTCCATCCTTGCAGGAGCTTCGTTCAACATTTCGAGGACAGGTTTGACTGTATGGGTGGGGAAAAATGGTTCAGCTAGATGTGGGATACCATATATACCAAGGATAGCAGAAGTACTTAGTTCATCCATAGCGTTTTCAAAGTCGACCCAAAGCTGGCCACGGTGTGCATATTCTTCTTCTAATTGCCCAAGAAACTCAGTAACACGAGCCTACTTCGCATTGAACATTTCTTTCCGCGGATGGTGAGATCACTTACGGTGTGCTCGGCCCGTTGTTTTTGCACCGACTCATATTGGTTGCTAATGGAGCCCTCTGATTCGCGACAAGCATCGTTAAAAGCCAAGATTCCTGCGCCAGAAGAGATGTCCCCAGTCCGTTCGAGAGTAAAGAAAGCCTCCTTTATTTTGTTCACGACAGGCACAAAAGTACGAGCAATGGTTCTCTTTAGTTGACGAGATTCCTCGTCAAAAGGTTTCTGAAGAGATTCTGCCAATTCAATCAGATCGACATCCCTTAATTCTGGTGCGCTGATAGGTAAAGGTAGCAATTCAGTCTAGGTATTGGTGGTCAGACTAATGATGTTGCCAGAGCGTACGCTTCCTCTAGTAGATCTGACAATAGCGTTTCCTCCTCGTCCCAATGAAAATAGGCATCGTTGTCAGAGCCGGCATCAGTCTGGCGACCGTCATCATCTTGATTGATAAGTGTCTGATCTTTATCAATACGGGGAGGCGAGTAGCGCAGAGTTGAGCTCGAGGTCTGCAGGTAATTGTGAGTAGGAAGTTTTGTACTAGAAGATCGCCTTTTGCCGCGTTGTGATTGTCGTCCAGGTACAAGAGGGCTCAGCATTGTAAGGACTTTGCCAATGGTGGTTGTGGACCGAGTGTCATTCAAACTCCGTCAACAGGTGCCTGACAAACGTATTTTTCATACGCTCGACGTCTACAAAAAAAACTATCTTTCTTTTCCAGTCCAGATCAGTCGCTCCCTCTCACAGCTAGTATTCTCCGATATGAACGCCAGAAAGCACGAGGTAGGGCCATATTGATAGACATGATTTATTTGATCCCTCATGGACTTACAATTTTTGTTCGGGCGCTCTCTCAACCAAATTTGATACTGTTGCACGGAATGACATTCGGTGATGGGTTTTGAAGCAGTCCGGGTCAGAGCTGAGGTATATACGACTGAATGAGTCCAATAACAGGTTGAAGGAGGACCTTGCACGGCCGTCCCTGACCGTGAGCCAAGCAAGTGCAAGGTGTGTGCCACTACTTGATTTTTACAAAGAAACGCGCTCAAGATGTTGTAGTCTCATCCAGTACTGTAGTCAGACGACAGACTATCTGGTATTGGTCTATCTTATCATGCCACAGGGCTTTCTCAGTCCATGTCTAGATTCCTTCTATCTGGGGTTCAGTAGATACATCAGCGAATCCATTCGCACCGTCCGCAAAAGCATGCAAATGTACAATAATGTGACGATGAGCACTCAGATATATTCATTTTGACATTCACTTTGACACTTTGACTCGTCAGGACCGTGGGAGATTCCATATGCATAAGGAAATTGCTTCGCATGGCATCTGTGCACCAGCTGTAGATTTCTCTCACCACATTAACCACCACCTTCGACCACAATGAGCGCTAGAGGCGGTGGCAGACAATCCATGTCAGAGCTCAAGCACAGACGTCTAGTGGAACACAACCAGCGCCTCAAAGAAGACCTCGCCAGACCCAGACTCAAGGTCTCCGAAGCCAGTGCCAGGTAATCTGTCTCTTCCGCCTGCCGCTTTCTTGTGCTCACTCCTCATGTATATCTATTAGCCTGATTCGGTACTGTAAAACTACGAAAGATCATCTTGTACGCCCTCATATCATTTTCTTCTCTTTCTGTGTTCAACTACTTTCAGGTACCTTCCGTATGGGGTCCTGTGGGACGAGCAGAAGATCCATACAATAACCAAGGCACAGGTGGCCTCAAGTGTTGCATTCTGCAGTAGCTCTCTCACTTTCCAGAATCCAACCACGATCGACAACTTCTCCCGTCTCCACCATCTGTTACTGATCGTCATTCGGTCATACAGCTCATGGGTCCTAGACCAACATCTCATCCCCCTCGCTATGCTCACTGGAGTGCTTTCATCACACTTTGGTTCTTTGTTCGATCGTGAACATGCTCTCGTCTCCCTTTTTTACTCATTCATCCTTTTCTTGCTATCAAATCGTTTCTTTCCCTTTGGAACTCTTTCATTCTAGATCGTCTATGAATACGTGCCAATGCGGCTTCATGATGCATCCGTTCATGTCTCTTTTCCTGTTTCTTGCAACTCAAAGTCACTCATGAGATTGCTGAAGCCCAAATTAGCTTACATCCTTTGGTACCTTCTCTTGATATCATTCACTGCTCACAAATGTAACATATGTCCAACATCTAATGATTTCTTGCCCTCTGACGACTAGACAGGCATCTGATAATGGAGACTCAAGTCATTTACTTCTACACGCTGTCAAGGATCCGTTTAACCTGTGCCTCAGGCAGTGCTCCTTTGAAGTGGGTCACAGCTTCACCATTCTTGTACACAAAAACAGTTGGTAGAGCATGCACCTAAAACAAATGATCAGAAAAGGATCCAACATTAGGGATGGTAAGATGAATGAAGTTGATCATTTTAACAGAGATGGAAAAAAGAGTTCAATTGAAGGCAATCTATAACTGACTCACTCCATGTTCCTGGGCCAGGACATGACCGTCGTCTGATTCAGTGTCAATTTTGACGAGGTCAACGGGTACGCCATTGGCGGATGAATTGTCTCCCGAAGAGTATTTCTCAAGGATGGGGGATAGCATGTGGCATGGACGACACCAGCTTGAGAGGACAAACGTATTGAATTTCGTAAAAGAGTAGAAGGTGATTCAAACTACTAACTTGGCATAGAAATCGACTAGAACTATACGACCCGATGATTCCCTTAGGACTTTATCGAATGTCTATTTGAACCAATCATTTTTGAGCCAGGGTTGTGCACCTAGTAGTTGGACCCTGCCTTGGGGAAGCATCAGGAGTGTGCCAACGAGATCAAAATCGGAGACAGACCTTTCTGTCAGCATTTGAAAACACAGTGTGAGTTGGGTGAGAGTTGTGGAATGACCGGTGCAGTGTACCCTTGTGTGCAGATCGTGCAATGAGACGTAGTAGGCCCAAGGTAGTTCCGGTCGATGACATTGTGCGCAAAAATTCAATCAGTGCAAATGTCATACCCTGTGAAATACACGTGATTTCTGCTGGGGTCAGTCGACATGCCAAGTGCCGGACTCCGAGATCCGGTGCCGGCAGAACCAGCTCTCATCAGCCATGTTCACCGATCCAATTTCCAGTTCGGGATATTCTTTCCGGTCCTCTGGATAGCTGATCTGCGGGCGGAGTTTCCCGACACCAGTTCACTTATGCAGATAGTCGAGATCCTTGCCAGTAGTCTGATAACACAGTGCCAAAGACGTCTGTAGATAGTCATTGGGCCGGAGGTCTGTCTATATAGCTCGCCGTGTCTTGGTTTCGCCTGTTGCGACTGACAAATACTGAGTACAACAACAGCAATGTCAGACATGTTATAAAGGATCCTAGAATCACAGATTCTTTGCGACAATCATCTTCATCACTTCTCACTGCTCATCGGAGGACGTAGCAAACACTATATGGTGAGGACTCAGCCTACAATGTCAGAACGAAAATAGACGTCGTTCTCAAGACCACTTGACAACTGCGATTGTGCTCCATGTCAACCGATGATTAACTGTTCCGACCAGCCCTGGACCAGTGGACAATGAGCCAATGGGCGAGATATAAATAGACCATGGTTTCACGAAGAATGTTTTGAGTCGCTATGGATACCCTCCAACCTGGAATATAAGTTACAACAGCTGTTGGTTGTCGTCTGTACTGCCCCTTGATTTCTCTCTCCATTTCCCATCTTTCTTTGATTTTTTTCTTATTTCGACGAGCAGAGTGAGTCTATTTAGCTGTTCTTGTTGGGTACCGGAGCTCGCTAAACCCATCGCTTCTGGACGACTTAGGCTCGATAGCATTTTCACGTCAATACACCAAAATTTTCAGCCACATTATGTTGTCTTTTGCCGTCTTCACTCTTGTTTCTGCCCTCGCTGCCTCTGCGGCTGACATTCAAGTCAACGTTGGCGCTAACAACCAGGTAAGCTTGGTTTGAGTTCGAGAGATTATACAGAAGAGCTTCAGCTCACCGCTTGCATAGTTGATCTTTGATCCTCCTCAGGTCACTGCTCAACCCGGTGACAACATCCACTTTCAGTTGTGCGTCATCTCCTTCTCATCCATTGACTCTCTCATGCTGAGCTTTACATCTCTCCACAGCCAAAGCAAGAACCATTCCGTGACCCAGTCTACCTTTGCCACTCCATGTGTACGATCGCCCACTGGTATTGATTCGGGCTTCCAACCTGTCAATGCCACTGACGCAGCACTGCCTGTGTGGACATTCCAAGTCACTGACACCACGCCCTTGTGGTTCTTCTGCGCTCAGACTGTCCCTGCCGTCCACTGTACTGCTGGAATGGTGTTTGCTGTGAATCCTACAGCCGACAAAACCTTCGAACAATTCCAGGCTGCTGCCATGGGCGGCACTGCATCGGCTTCCAACACTTCTTCGACCGGTAGCGTTGCAGGCGTTGCTCCTGTCACCGATTCTTTACCGGGTGTTGCTTCCGCTACGAACTCTTTGCCTGGTGTAGCTGGATCCGTAACTTCTGCTCCCTCTCAGAGTGGATTTGTAACAGTTGCAGCAACAGGAACAGGAACAGGAACTGCTGCCTCTGTTCCTGTGGCCTCTTCGAGCACAACCGCGAATGGTGCTATTAGGTTGAGTTCGGTTGGTAGTGCACTCAGCCTTGTTTCAATATTTGCTGCTGTTGCTGGATTTATGCTATGATTCATCTAGTGGCTTTGAGAGCCTGCGATGAATGGAGACACATAAATTATGTATTTGAGTGTGTTGCAGTGATGAACAAAGTGTCTGTCTTTTTAGAGCCAAACAAAAAGCTGTGTCATATTCGCTGCATAACTCAACGTTGCTTTTTTCGCGATGTTGAGAGATATCCATTATATCTCATACTTTGAAGCCTATCTGCAGCAGGTTCCAATATAATTTGTTGAAAGTCTTCCAGATCACTTTGTATTCCTGTTTGCGGTCTAATCCTAGGTTGCAGTTGAGATCACATTACTCCATCTAGCTCCTCCAATACTATCCCCCCCCTGCTTAAGTTGGAAATTACATTTCCTTTTTCTCTTGAACATTCAAGGGATGGATCCCAAAGTAAGATTTATTGAATCAATAAATCCTTTGGCTTAAGCTTAAGTATAGAAGACAACCTGTAGTTACCTGATATTTATTCTTTTTCAAATCATAAAAATCTATAACGCAGTGTCCAAACCTGTATTTCTCAATCTAGTTGCTATCACTTGCAATGCGATCCCATGTAATATACTCCCTTTCTACAAAGAACACTGTAAGGGGATCTTCTCTGCAAATTTCAGGAGAGAATAAATTTGGCTGGACTTGAAGGGTAGTTTGATACATTTATAAGGTATCAGGTGAAAATTGCACCAAAAGACAGAAACAATCTCGAGACTGACCTCAGTGGGTTCGAGATTCAGAACTTGATTGTAAGACAGCCATATCATGCTGAACTACTGCTCCATATGATCCCTGCTGTGGCCTGTACGACGACGACTTTTCAATTAAGAAAGGAAGCAACTAAATTGATGCGCTTATGCTTTTACTTCGGCATATAAGCTTTCGTCATCGACGGACTCCTAATAATAGACTGGCCACAAACAATTGCAAAGACCTAACCAGCTGCGCCCTCATATAACTCTCATATAATTCGTGTCCCTTACCCCTATACTTCGATGGATTCTATCAGAGTTCCCAAGGTTTAGATTATTATTCTTATCATATTCTCAAGATCCTTGAACGGGTATCAAATTTTCAGGTTGAACAAGTTGTGATTAGAAAGAGAGGGGTGATTTCCTCGGGAACAGTCCACCTGACAGCCCACCATCTTATCTTCCATTATGAAGACATTCAGCTTGGGGAGATGTGGGTAAGCGAAGAACATAGAACGAAATGATATTAAACTGTCTGGCTGATTATGGGACTCAGGTACCTTACCCTATGATATCATTGGTCCAACGACAGCCACAGGCGCTGAATGGACAATCCCCATTGAACTTTAATACCCGCACATTCGAGGCTTTCACGCTTTCATTTTTCAAAGAAACTGAAGCAACGGACGTATTTGAAAGTGTAAAGGAGTTAACGGTCACAAGTACGCTCATTTGAATCCCAGAGATTATACCATCAGATCATAAATCTGTACAGGTTCAATCACGCAGCTTTACGCGTTCTTCTATAGGCCGAATCCTCCTTTTCCATGTCGCGATGGATGGTATCTGTATTCTCCCAGAGAGGACTTCGGTAGAATGGGTTTGGGGACGAGAACCAAGACGTGGAGGTTCACTGATATCAACAAAGATTACACTGTAGGTACTTCCCTTTTTATCCGAGCAGAATATCAATACGTCTTAGTGATAACAAACTTCCTAGTTTTGCCCCACCTATCCAGCCAAACTTGTTGTGCCTACGAGAATAAGCGATACAACACTGCAGTATGCTTCTAAGTACCGCAGCAAGTGTCGAATACCTGTACTGACATATCTGCATTGGGCAAACTACGTATGTCCTATGTTCTTGCCGATTATACGTAGAGTAAAAAACGCTTTTTTGTAGGGAAGCATAACTCGATCCAGCCAGCCTATGGTCGGGATCACCCAAAATCGATCGATACAGGACGAGAAGCTCATTGAAGCCATTTTCCAAACCCACGTTTTGCCCAATAGTCATGCTCAGAGTGGGCCTATCTATGGGTCCACCTTGACAAATCTCATTATTGATGCAAGGCCTACGGCGAACGCTGTTGCTAATACCGCTAAAGGTGCAGGCACAGAGAACATGGATCACTATAAGAATGCGAAGAAGGTCTACCTTGGGATTGATCATATTCACACTATGCGCGAATCACTCGCTAAAGTAGTGGATGCGTTGCGCGAAGCAGATGCCATGCTTGCGAGTATAAATAACGACTTGTCTGACCACGTCTCGGGGATTTCTATGTTGGACCGTCAAGCACTACGGAGGTCAGGTTGGCTTCGGCATATCCAAGCAATCATAGAGGGAACACTCCTTATCATTCGCAATATTCACATCAGTTCTTCGCATGTTCTGATCCACTGTTCAGATGGCTGGGATCGTACATCTCAGCTGTCGTCATTGTCTCAACTATGCCTTGACCCTTTCTATCGTACTATCCGTGGTTTTGAGATCTTGATAGAGAAGGACTGGCTCTCATACGGTCATAAATTCCTTGACAGATGTGGACATCTCTCTTCTGAGAAGTTCTTCATCTCAGTCTCACCCTTTGAAAACGCTGGTTCGGGTGGAGGTGCAGATGCTGCGCAAGCGTTCCTGGCCTCTGTTCAAAATCGTTTCACAACCCAACAGCATATCAAGGAGACGAGTCCCATCTTTCATCAATTTCTCGAGTCTGTCCGGCAAATACAAAGACAATTTCCCAAAAGATTTGAGTTCAACGAGCGCTTCCTTCGACAAGTCTACTATCATCTCTACTCCTGTCAGTTCGGGACGTTCTTATTCAATAACGAGAAAGAGAGGAGAGTGGGTAATGACGGAGTGCCTTGCGAAAGGACGGTTAGTACTTGGGATTTCTTCAACTCCCCCACCGAGTTGGAAAAGAATAGGAACATAGATTATGATCCTTTCTTGGATAACCCCACGGATCGTTCACCTGGCGCAGATATGGGTGTCCTTTTTCCTAACTCGAAAGATATCAGATTCTGGAATGAACTTTATGGGAAGACAGACGAAGAGATGAATGGGAGGGTTTTACAAGCAGCAGCACAGAACATTGAATTTGTTGGCCCATTTGAAAGCATTGACGACAATCATGTTTTGACTTGCGCAAAGACGCCTTCGAGTACTCGGTCTCGTCCTACACCAAGTCCATCGCCAGGTCCAACAGATAGTTCCCTTACTACGGGTCCAAGCCAGACTGCCTTCATCGGAAGGGGCCTCGAAGTGCTGCCTACTTCGTCAGATGCTGATTATCATACTGGTCATTCTTCATCTATACCACCTTTGATGTCACTAGTTCCTGACTGGTTTTCGTCATCTCGACAATCATCCCAACGTCGGCCAAAGCAGCCAGAGTTCCTCGCTAACGCCGGAACTGGAGTCCGATTTATGTGGGGAAAACTATCATCAAATGCTTCTACCGCTTTCTCTGTTGTACAGGAAGCATATGCGGGTGTGGCGAAGGATCCAGGCAGACAGACTGGTAGAAATGACGATCATTCTTCTGGAACTGCCAAGCTTCATGGTCAGATGCTCGGCACATGGGATGAGGAATCCACAGCATCATCCGGAGTTTCTCAAGTCACCTCATCATTTTCATCTTTAGCTGTTGGATCAAATCCCTGGGCGTCAGAGCGTGTTAATCTTGATCCTTCTTCCTCGTGGGACGAAAACCCTTGGGACACCATGCCAGCAACGCAACAAGAGACATCTACTGACTCCTCGGATCCGCTTCCACTCAATCCAGCTGCTGCGTCGCTGTGCAGGGTGACAACACCGCCGACAGCGCGTGCAGAGCGGATGCCACAATCCCCAGCAAGCTTATCTTTAAAGCTAGGAGAGACAGATCCTTTAGGAGTCGGACCCATTTGAATATTTATTGACGTGCTATTTGATGAATTGTTTGGTCAGAAACATGCTGTCCCTCCCTTACTGCTCTCTTACTACTACCTGTATCAGTATTTCTCAATGAGACCAGAATGGCGTGATAATCGAAGACTTGCTGACTAACCTACATAAATAAATTATGAATAAATTTCATCAAGGCTCTCTTTCGCCGTAAGCTGGTTCCAACCTCCGTTAAACCACGATCCTCCACTTGAGAATATGATGACCGTCAACGGCTCTGCTGCCCACGGCAACCTGAAACCTGGCCATTTCTTGTTCACATCTGAGTCTGTTGGTGAGGGGCATCCCGGTATGTTGAAAACACGCCTGTCGTCCTCCATGATAATTTATCTTGGATCAGATAAAATATGTGATCAGATTTCGGACTCTATTGTGAGTGTTGGTTATGCCTCTTGAACACCATTGTCTGATCATTGTCTTTAGCTCGACGCCTGTCTAGCCGAGGACCCTTTTTCTAAGGTTGCTTGTGAGACTGCCTCGAAGACTGGCATGATCATGGTTTTCGGTGAAATTACCACTAAGGCCCAGATCGACTACCAAAAGATCATTCGCAACACTATCAAACAAATCGGATATGACGACTCGTCCAAAGGTTTTGACTACAAAACTTGCAACATCCTTGTTGCAATTGAGCAGCAATCTCCTGATATTGCTCAGGGTTTGGACCATGGTTCTCTTGAGAACCATGGCGCTGGTGATCAGGGGATCATGTTTGGTTACGCCACCGATGAGACTGAGGAGTGCATGCCTCTGACCATCATGCTTGCGCACAAGTTGAATGCTGCAATGGCCGCTGCTCGTCGTAGTGGTGAGCTCGCATGGCTCCGGCCAGACTCGAAGACTCAAGTCACGATCGAGTACAAGAAAGATGACGGTGCCACTATACCTCTTCGTGTCGACACCATCGTAATCTCTACCCAGCATGCGGAGGAAATCTCTACTGAGGATCTACGTAATGAGATCAAGACTAAAATCATCGGGAAGGTCATCCCATCCCACCTTCTGGATGACCGCACCGTCTATCATGTGAGTAATTCATGGTTCCTGCAGGAAGTTTAGCATCTGAAGGTGGCTGGATGTAGATCCAACCATCTGGCCGTTTTGTTATTGGTGGCCCCCAGGGAGATGCTGGTTTGACGGGTCGTAAGATCATCGTTGATACTTACGGTGGATGGGGTGCACACGGTGGTGGTGCTTTCTCAGGTAAAGATTTCTCGAAGGTCGACCGTTCTGCGGCTTATACCGCGCGCTGGATTGGTATGTTTAATTTTTGTGATTCGCTATAATCTTATAATTTGCCTATTTTAGCTAAGTCTCTGGTTGCTGCTGGTCTTGCACGACGTACTCTTGTCCAGCTTTCTTACGCCATCGGTGTTGCAGAACCTTTGTCCATCTTTGTTGATACCTATGGTACTGGTAAGAAGACCGATGAGGAGCTCGTCCAGATCATTCGCAAGAACTGGGATCTCCGACCTGGTGTTATAGGTAATCATGCATTACTAGTTTTCTCTTGCATTGCTAAAGCCTCCTCTCAGTTCGTGAACTCGATCTACAGAAGCCTCAATACCTCAAGACTGCCTCCTACGGCCACTTTGGCAACCCAGATTATGCCTGGGAGAAGCCCAAGCAGCTCATCCTCTGAGGCGTTAGCTAATACATTGATATAATACCTTATCTCACATTCTTTTGGTTTTCTGCTGTCTTGCATTGGAAGTTCATCCTTCCATTATCGCCCCTGCATCATTTAGATTTCTTGATACCACTCATGCCTTTTTCCTTTCTCTGCTTTCACTCATGGATTGTAGACTAGTTACGTTGTATAGTCCGTAATCAGCTGCTAAATAGAACGCGTTCAACCGCAATACAAAGTCAACCTCCGGAAAAAGTCTTACAAAAGTCTGACACGTGTGCCTGGATCACAGCTAAATAAATTTTAAGATGCTGGTACTGCAATTTACAACGTTCATCACATTTGTCCTTTTTCGAGCTTCCTGACTAGTACGTTACCTCTACCCTTCCCTCTGTTGTATGCTGAACTGTTAGCAGTGTGCGGAATACTAGGTCTCCTTCTCCATGATCTCACAACCGATGCTGCCTCAGAACTTGCTGAGGGTCTCTCTCTCCTGCAACATAGGGGCCAAGATGCTTGTGGCATTGTCACCTGTGGTCCTAAAGGCCGCTTCTACCAGCGTAAAGCCAATGGAATGGTTCGGGATGTCTTTGATACCAGTTCCATCTCTAAACTAATCGGTGGTATGGGCGTTGGACATGGTATGTACCCTTGCTCCGAGTGATGCTTGCTTTTATCTTTTCAAAGTTCGATACCCGACCGCTGGAAGCTTCAACCATGCCGAGGCTCAGCCATTCTACGTTAACTCGCCTTACGGAATTGTCTTTGCGCATGTAATGTCACGTTGCGTCCGTTTAACTATCAACATCTAATTGCGTTTTTCAGAATGGCAATCTGATTAACACCTCGTCTCTCATGCAGTATATGGATCAGGTTGCCCATCGTCACATTAACACAGCGTCCGATTCTGAGTTGCTTCTCAATATCTTCGCGAACAATCTGCAGCAGACAGGCAAGTTTCGAATCAATGAAGAAGACATTTTTACTGCGATTGGAGGTGTCGTGGAACAGTGCAAGGGTGCCTATGCATGTATTGCAATGCTCGCAGGCTTCGGGATCATTGCATTCCGTGATCCGAATGGTATCAGACCTGTTGGTATGGCTTCACGTAAGGCTGCCAATGGTGGCGAGGGCCTCGATTATTTATTTTCAAGTGAAAGTGTCGTAGCCGATGCCTGTGGATTCACGGGTTGGCAAGATGTTAAGCCTGGTATGCCATACTTTCATTCTATTTGTTGTAGGCTTATCATGAGCTATTCAGGTGAAGCGGTGATTATCACCCGGAGCGGCGTTTCACACCGACAGGTTGCACCTCCTGCCCTCTTTGCACCGGATATCTTTGAATTCGTGTATTTTGCAAGGCCAGATTCAGTTCTCGATGGTGTGAGCGTATACCGGAGTCGTATGGCCATGGGCGATGCGCTTGCAGAGAAAGTGCAGCAGGTCCTTACTGAGAATAACTTCACGGTGGATGTTGTCATTCCGGCAAGCAAAAATCATTTGAATTAGATCATGTATTGAACCTGCATAGGTCCCAGATACATCGCGGGTCGCAGCATTGAACCTTGCACAAAAGCTTGCATTGCCATATCGTGAAGGTTTTGTCAAAAATCGTTATGTAGGTAGGACCTTCATCATGCCTGGCCAGCAAACGAGAAAGAAGAATGTACGCAAGAAGCTGAATGCTATGGCGTTAGAATTTGCCAACAAGAACGTTTTACTTGTCGATGGTGACAGATTCCATGGCGCCCTCTCGATAATGCTAATTTCACGGTTCAGATTCCATCGTCAGAGGCACGACCTCCAGAGAAATAATTCAAATGGCAAAAGATGTCGGCGCGAAGAAGGTCATTGTCGCAAGCTGCGCACCGCCTATCAGGTGTGTCACAGTATCGTTTTTCCAAAGTTGGAGCTTACCTTCTCAAGATACCCTAATGTTTATGGCATTGATATGCCGTCTCGCAAGGAGCTTGTTGCATATGGGAGAGACGAGGCATCAATTGCGAAAGCGATTGGTGCCGACTTTGTGATTTTCCAGACTCTTCCGGATCTTGTGGAATCTGTTCGACGCCTCAACACCAATATCACAACGTTTGACTGTTCTGTTTTTACCGGTGATTATGTGACAGGCGGAGTTGACGAGAATTACCTCGAGGAGATTGAGAGTCTGCGCTCTGAAAAGAATTGTTTCAAATCAGATACTAATGGACTCCAAAGCATGAGTATGTTACCCACAGATAACAAAACATCGATTTGTGGCTCCGATGACACCGTAGGACTACACAATTCTTGGAAATACAGCTAGTATTCTTACACTATCCTTACTAAAGGCGAACACAGATCTAAACATTCCACTGAAAGTTATATTGTACATTTGTATGATACGTATTTGTTTTAATGTACTGGTGTCATCTCATTACCATTGGGTTGTGTATGAAAAATGAGAGCGTCATGCCTTTTCACCGCCCTGTTGGCGTACTTACTCTAGGATATGTTAGGATATGTTGTCGTCTATTTGCCCTGGACAAAGACCCTCCTGAGCACCTTTCAACATTTCTTGCTCCTGAGTAACTCTGGGTCAATATTCTACTTCGCCCTAATGGCCCACTCACGTTCTTTCCTTAGAGAATGCCTTGCGCTTTTCCTCGCTGCAGGCAGCGTCAATGCGCAACGAAACGCCTGGATGCGTCATTCACCAGTAAAATTCACGGAAAGCTCTGATGATATGTTCCCCTTGGTCTCTTTTGGATCGGAAATCCATGACTATGACTCTCAGAACCTTCGTTATGAAGGAAAGTGGTCCACGTCGCGGTCTGATCTCTACTTCTCTGGTTCTTCACGCAAAACAAGAGAACGCGGCGCATCCTTCTCGTTGTCTTTCTCTGGTACCGGAATAGAGTGGTTGGGCGAATGCGACAAGTTCCATGGGCACGCACTAATAAACTTAGATGGAGAGGAGGAAGAAGTGAATCTATCCTGTGATACGACAATTTCAAGAAAGCAGCAAAGGCTTTTCTATCGGTCAGATCTCGAAGACGAGAAACATACAATAAAAATCGTTAATCTTGGCCAACTTCCTGCCCGCAAGCTCACCACTGGTACCCTGGACATAGACGCACTCGTGGTCACTCTTGGACATAACATGACTGGGGAGTCAGCACTGAATATTCAGAAACCTCTCATGGGACTTAATCGGAATCTGGAGCGAGAACGTAGAGGACTGTTTCCGACTGGTGGAGGCTCTTCGTGTACACGATGGAATCTAGTGCAGCGCGGAACGACTGGAGTAAATGCCATGCAGCTAGCAGTTGTGTCCTCAACTCATGCCATCATCATCGACAAAATGGAACATAACCCTCTTAATACTTCTGGACATGGTGCCTGGGGAGCTCTCTATGATCTCCATACAGATGAAGTCCAACCCCTCGAAATGAAGAGCAATTCGTTCTGCGCAGGCGGCACATTCTTGTCGAATGGTACCCTTCTTAGTATTGGAGGAAACGGTGTTGACAGATCTGGCTTTGACGGTATTAATGGACTGCAAGCCATCCGCCTATTTCAACCCTGTGATTCAGATAGTGGAAGAAAATGTGAGATCTATGAGGATCCATCGAGAATTCACATGGCAAGTCCAAGGTGGTATTCAACAGCTGTTAGGCTTGATGATGGAAGTGCGATCATCATTGGTGGTTCAACACGAGGTGGTTATATCAACGATCCAGATATGAACAACCCCTCATATGAATTTTGGCCGCCCAAGGCCATTCATGGGTCTAATGGCATGCCGATACCTATGCAGTTTCTCAGGGATACTCTTAATGCGAATCTATTCCCTATGGCATTCTTGTTACCTGATGGCAAGCTTTTCATTGCTGCTAATACTGAAGCTATGATCTATGACTGGAGGGAAAATGCTGAACAGAGGCTACCCTCTCTTCCCAATGGTGTCCGGGTTACATATCCTATGACTGGGGTTGGTCTTCTGCTCCCATTGTCTCCTGAAAATGATTATACTTCCGAGATCTTGATTTGTGGTGGCTCTACTTTGGACGATAAAGTACCGCCGCAGCAGCTCTCATCGCAAGATCCTGCTTCAGCTCAGTGTGCTCGGATGGTTTTGACAGAACAGGGCATTTCTCGAGGTTGGCAAGTTGAACAGATGCCTGAACCAAGAGTGATGCCGGATGCAGTGATTTTACCGACTGGTAAGATTGTCATTGTCAATGGGGCAAAGAGTGGCGTCGCAGGATACCAAAATGTCAAACAACAAGTTGGACAGTCTAATGCAGATAACCCAGCTTTTACACCAGTCATCTATGACCCTTATGCACCAGGCGGAAAGCGTTTTTACTGTGGTGACTATATGCCTACTAGTTCAATTCCAAGACTATACCATAGCGTGGCAACGTTAACGCCGAGAGGCGATATTTTGATTGCAGGAAGTAATCCTAATTTCGACCGGAGCGAGGTTAAGTATGCCACAGAATATCGAGTTGAGTGGTTGAGTCCGCCATACATGCAACTAGATAGGCCGGTCATTCAAAAGGCGCCTCACAGGGTGGAGTTCGGAGACGAATTCGTTATCAGGTTGGACAGACCGTTGAGAGAAGGTCAACAGGTCAAAGGTATGCGTGGATGACTTTTTTGTGTTGTATTGAATCTTATGTTCTTATATGTTCTTACATTACAGTTGCTCTTATGGACCTCGGTTTTGTCTCGCACAGTGTACACATGAACTCTAGACTTGTATGGTTGGTAGCGGACGTGGAAGAGGATGTTCGGGAACTCCGTGTAACCTCACCGCCAAATGAGCAGATATATCCTCCAGGACCAGGGTGGTTCTTTGTGCTCATAAATGATGTCCCAAGTGAAGGTTTCAAGGTTATAGTTGGACCTAGAGAGCCGCCTGTAGACCAGGCTGCGATTGATAAGTGAGTTCATGACAGACAGGTTCCCTGGTATGTACTGATGAATGAACCAGCATCCTTAATCATACATAAATCACATAAATCATAGATTGAGTCAGCCTTTCCCTATTCTTAATTCTAGCAATTCTTCCTATCATTCATAGATTAATCAAATTTTAATAACAATGTACAACTGTTAGAGCGCTCTTTGTCTCATGCGGCTGCTTATTGTCCGCAATCCAGCATAAACCTTGCCTGGCGGGGACCCTAGAATGAGAGAAACGATTGCATCTCGAGCAATTTTGATATTCTGGAAGGAACCCATGATGTGTATTTTGCTGGAAGGATGGGACAGTCAATGCATGATCAAGCAACCAAAGGCCATCAGCTCACGAGTCTGCAAGGACGATACGCGTCCGGCTGGCATTCTCAATGGTAAACTTTGTTTTGCCGTCTTTGCCGGCGATACGACCGATAGCTCGGGAGAGATGGTCACCCTGGAGAGACTTGACATCTTTGATTTCAAAGGAGTCGAGATATAGGTCATCCATGCGCAGGAGGGCGATAGCATCCTATTCATAGGACAGAATTAATTGATAATGTAACAACAACAAGTTTCCCATAACAGACATTGACATCGAAACCGAGTGCGTATGCTTTGACAAAATCAGCACCTTTCTGGATCGCTCCGATGTCTTTGGTAAACTTTGAAGTCTGACTCATCCGGGTGTGTAAGGATGCTCGATGAAAAGATACAGAAGCAAGCATTACACACCCTAATCTCAACGCATCTCTTGTGCACATTCATCCGCACTTGCAGTCCCAAGATCTCTGTTAGAGGTCCAAAAATGTTTACCCAGTCCTTTTTGAGAGGGGTCATCCGATGCGGAGGCATTGGAACTCTGCGGGATTCAGGAGCTAGAAGGGCCCTGCTTTTGCTTTTTGAAGGTGCAGCTGGAGGAAAAATGGGAGCAGCGGAAGGGGCAGTAAAAGTGGGTACGGAAGCATCGATCATGAGCTCGTCGTCGTCATTCGCATCCTCAGAAGGCGGTTGTTTCGATGGAGGAAATAGCGAGGAAGTGTCGATGGGTTGGGAGAGTGTTTCGGTAATGTCTGCGAGCTCTGAATTTAAAGGTTCGGTGTGTGAGGAAGAAGCATGAGCTATGAAACCTGGCTTTCTATGTCGTCTTCTACGATTTTTTCGTTTGATAGATGGTTGAGAGGTCTGTGATGAGCATGCTACGACCATTTTTCAAAAGCCACTGGAAGAAGTTATTGATCTGTGTCACTTGTGTGACACTAGATTGTTGTCTTGTATGTGAACATCAATTGATAACTGATAACATAATGAATGGGGTCTGAGAGAATGTAGTTGATACAGACAGGCACTATAGATACAGAGGTATCGAAAGAACAAAAAACAAAACCCAACGAGTGCGGCGTGGGGTATACATCACCCTAGAGTAATGGTAATAGGAATAAAATCAAGTGAATCCTAGGAAGCTTTGAAACGCGGGAAAGTTCAAGCACAGATCTTGAGCTCAAACAGTATTCCTTCGCACTCGGTAAAGGAAACGATTACGAGCTTCTTTGAGTTGCCATACAGAGGGATCATCGAAAGTGTATGGCGTAAGGTTGAACCTCCCGCGCCGGAGAATCTCCACGATGAGGAAAGACACTGATGGAAGAATCTGAGGACAGAACTAGGGTGCGAGGGTTGCAAAGAGACTCACGAATAATCTCGGTGTCGTTTGTATTCGGATGTGTGGTGAATTCAAGGAAGTTTGAGCCAAGGCCAGGGATAGAGACAAATGTGGATTGCACCGGTGCTTCTTTGAAGATTGTCTTCGGTGTCGGCGAGGGTGATGAAGATGACGAGAAGATGCGTGATGGAGATTTAGAGAGTGACTTTGATAAAAGGAGATCAGAGCCAGATTGAAGAATAGTCGGCGATTGTACGCCTACAGAAAATCGATGCTGGAGGGTTTTGTAGGAACAGGGGAGTCGGAGGACATTTTGATGGAAGGTCCCCTTGACTTCGTTGGTGGCATAATCCACCAACTAAGGTTGGGGTAAGAACAGGGAGAAGAGTCGGAATCCACGGTACCGCTTACCTTTAGGGAGTTTAGTGTTGCAGTCCAAATATAATTTGGGTCGTATTTAGTAGGGATGGCAAGTACCTTAGGCCTGATGTTGATTAAGAAGGGAGAAACGATTTCAACAAAACAGAACTCACATAAAGCGAGCACTTGAAGTACCAAACAAATCATGCAACCTCCCTATTTCCTGGCCATTGATCGTAAAATGTGGACAACGTCCTTCCCACTGAATTTCAGCAACAAGAGTCCCCGCGGTGTCTCGGATTTGGGTTTGACGGAAGACAACTTCTGGGTCGGCTGACTCTGAAATAGCATAATGACGTTTTAGAGGAGAAAATTTCTGAGATGGTGCAGTAGTATCAGAGGACGGTAAAGGCTCTGACAAAGGTTTCGGTTTTGCGGGTGGGCTGGGAACAGAGACGGTATTGATTTCGTACGCACGCTCGCCAGTGGCGACGTCAATAAGAAAAGTATTGAACATGTTTGTTGTTGTGAACTTGAGGAGCATAATGAGCGCTCAGAAGAGGAAGCAAAACCATGATTTGTACTTGGGAATAGTCGAATTTGGTGGTCACCTTATGATTTCCAATCTCGGCATTTCATTTGTCTAGATGGCAATCACCGGTAATGTCATGTGACTGTATGAACCGGGCTCTGTTTGACAGCAGCATGATGAACAAACTCAAAAGTGAACTTCGAACAAGCACCGACAAAGCTCGCTGTTTCGGACGACATCTCGGGCTTATTCCACCACAACACTTTTTTTGGGCGTACCTAATAGGCCAGCACAAAGTAGGACAACCTGTCCTGAGTTCTGCTCTTTGCGCTCCAGCTGGCTTGAGGAAGTTGCTTTCCCATGGCTTATACACGACGTTCACTCCATCGTAGAAGTTTACCATTGTTGGATTCGCCTGCAGTCTCTCGTAAAAGGTACTTGCTCAGGCGTTCCACAGCTCAGAGATCTCTCCCCGCTCCGAGTCTTTCATCTCCTACAAACCAGGATCATCGACCTGTTCTTGTACCTCTCCATCCCAACCTCCGCCGTCTGCCCTCTAGAACTTCTGCTCGTAAAGTATCTAACAGGAATATGGTTATGCGGGAGCTTAATCAAGTGACCCATGTTGGAGTTAAACGAAAACGGAGCACTAATGAGAACGTATTGGCCAATGACTGGGGTGTTCCGAGTCGGAAAAGGCTCAGAACAACGAGAAATCACTTTTCTGAGGAAACAGATATAGATTTAGACACTCTCATCTCCTCATCTTTCACGGCAGAAGAGGAAATGTCGGGAAACGAAATAGAGGAGAACGAGGGGGAAAGTGACCCGTCAAGTATGTGTCTCAGAACTGATACTATATCTTGTTTATCCACGAGCTCTATTGTATCATGTAGGCGATGATCACCTCCTCCATTTCGCCACACCTGAACGACTGGGTCGACTTAAAAAACTAGACCTAATGCGACTATACACCATTGCTGGGCTTACTGATGATGCAGAACTTTTCACCAAACATGAAATTATCGACAGCTTGATCTTGGCACGGGAGGAAGATGCATTTTTTGCATCTCTTCCACCTTTGTCACCTGTCAATCGTGGTGGCGATAGTTCCTCCGGTTTCTTGACTAACGACGGAAACATAGCCAGTAGCGAAGAGACCAATGTAGCAACCAATGGTTATCAGGGTTTGAATGGGACTCTACGGCGCCGAGTGACGTTGCAAGATTTTGGGACGGAAATCGGGCGTATCCCAAAAGGTCATAGCATGTCCGTAGGTAATCTCATTGATCGTGGCACCATTGGTGTCAGCCACACATGCACAAAAAATCCTGCTGAAGAGTCGAGTAGAAGAAGGTGAATTATCCTGTGACTTGATCCTGCTCTTTTTGATTCTATTTTTCAGGCGGCGTACCTCAGTTCGGTTCTCTCCATACATTCCAGCGTCCACAAACACGCGTCAGTCGCCTCCTGTGACTCGCCTTCGCAGATGTCAAATGTCCAATGCGGTTTCCATCGCCAGTGCCACATCCTCTTCTGCCAACAGCAGTAGAATTAAATCTAAAGAAGTTGATTTCACTGAGCAATTAGCTAAGTCAAAAGCACCTCCCAAACGTCGACGAAATCGAATGGATGAGCGGGAAGCTGAAGTCAAGGTTTCGGATCAAGGGAGTGACCTGGCAGATATCGATGAAGTCGAAGAATCTTTGAATGAGGTCTCAGATAGCAGTCTATCACAACCAAGTCCTCGGCGATTACGAAGTAAAGAAACAGCGTGTGACCAGGGAAAGAAGAAAACTCCTGTTGTAAACGTGGGAACGGGATTGCAGAGAATAATGACACGCTCACAAAGGAGGGTCAGCGATTCTACCCGTACACTTTTAGAAAGAAGTGCCTGGGAATTGAGTGGTCAGATGCAGAAAAAAGACAGTCTGGAGGAAGAGGCAAATGCATTGGAAAGAAGAGAAGATGAAGGGAGTCAAGAGGGTGAAAGCGATGAGGAAGGGGAAGAGACTGGAGAAGAGAATGAGGATGGAAAAGAAGATGGAGATAGGGCCAAAAATGATGTGGAGGAAATGGATGTGGTAGAAGATGATGAAGATGATGAAGAAGAAGAAGAGATCAATTCAACCATACTACAGGTGGAAGATGAGGCTGACGAACTTGTATCCTCCGCCTCAACCACTTCGCTCATGTCTCAAAGTCGTCGAACACCTTTGAGAAAGCGTTTGCGCCCTAGAACCAGAAATGGGAGTCTGAACCTAGATGATAGCAATGTTGAGGATGTGGGTGAAGAAGACGGAGGCGAGTTGACATGTAGTGAGGAACGCGAAGTAGTAGACGAGATTCGAGTTGATCGAGAAGAAAGTATGGATGTAGACGAGATTATTGCTGCTAAGCCTCTTGATGAATATGTCGAGATTGAAACAGGAGAGGAAGATATTGGGGAGGAAGATAGTGAAACAGGAGACGATGAAGAGGTTGGAGGTGACACTGACTCAGAGATCGATATAGATGTGGATGTTGAGACTGATAAAGTTATGGAGGAGGAAGGTGTGTATGCTTTTGGTGCATCATCTTTTGCATACGAGTTGATATCCGTTTAAGTTGACCTTGCTGTCGCCACTGCCAAGACTCTTTGTCGTCTCCGTCGTGATGACCTTATACGCCTCTGCGAGATGAGGAATCTTGAACCCATGGGTACGAAACGTCAACTCGCTGAAACATTGTTACAGTGGCAAGATCGCCAGGCCAATAAGTCTTCCTCTATTTCATCCACCGGCACCGTTCAACCGCCTTCATCCACAAAAAGACGTAGGTGCAAGGCTACTAGTCCAATTATAGAGACCACTACACCTGTGCTTCTGCGGTCTGAGCAGACCCATCAAGGTGGGCCTCGGACACCAGTGCCCGACGGGGACAAAGAACCAGATCCTGACCTGGAGCTTGATCTCGAGAGTTTAGGCCTTGAGGATCGCGAAATACCGCTGGAGAAACTCATGAAGCTGGAGAAAATTGGTAGTGGAGGGTTTAAAGATGTGTTTATTGGTAAGTTCAAAGGTAGAAGAATAGCGATTGCAGAGTTTAGAGGTACTTTAAGTGCTAGTGAGTTGGCCACCTTCTTAACTGTAGGACGAATTTGAACGTTCTTGCAGTGGATATCAAAGAACTCAAACTTTTAGGTGGTTTTGATCATCCGAATATTGTGCGATTTGTGAGTAATTGCCGCTTTTGTTCGTGATTTGCTGATTTACTGTTTAATAGCTTGGCGTCAGTATACCTGAGAACACGAAAGAGACGCCAGTCATGATCGTCAGTGAGCTATGCTCCAATGGTGATCTTTTTGATTATATCCGCAAAACCAACTGTCCCTCCCTACACAAAGTTGTGAGCTGTCTTTGGGTCAAATATTGTATTCCTCCCATTAATCGTATCCTCAGTTGAGTATGATGTTAGACATTGCTCGTGGTCTTGAGTACCTGCACGCTTGCAAACCGTCTGTCATACACCGTGACTGCAAATCTTCTAACATATTGATCACGGCAAGGGGAACTGCAAAGATTGCCGATTTTGGACTGGCAAAAGTCAAACAGTCAACGCGTTCTATGGTCAAGAGTCTTGTTGGCACTGTCAACTGGCAAGCCCCAGAGCTCTGGACAGCTCATCCAAAGTACAACCATAAGGTAGATGTCTTCTCTTGTGCGTTGGTTTTTTGGGAGATGTTGCAATGGCATCTGCCAACTAGAAAGCACCCATGGGAGGGGATGAATGAACATGCTATATACGACCTTGTTGGCGCTAAACGTCAGCGGTGAGTCTTGATCATGCTCGCTATAAATGTGCTGTTGAAATTTTTGTATGTAGACCGAGTGTTTCTGGCCTTCGTAAGCAGTGGTGCCCGGAAATTATAGACCTCATAGAACACATGTGGGCACAAGAACACCAAGACCGACCGACCATGTCAGAGGTCGTCCAGGAGCTTGAGAAGATGGTCGCACATAAATAAGAATACTTGACTGCTGGTTTTCTTCCTCCTTTTTCAATTGGTTATCTCTTCGAACACTCATCATAGTTTGCTTGTCTACGTCTGCTTGTCATGACTTCCAAGTCATTGATCTCCTATCTTACCTTAATTTTTCTTGTTTTGGTATCCGTCATTGATGCTGTATTAATATTTGCTCCTTCAATTTCCACGCAACAAGCATTGTATCCTAGATAGCACATAAAAATAGATCACAAATCATACCAGGGCTACCAAAAAAAGAAGATGTCACAATATAAAGAATTTCGCATGACAATCGCGTGACCAACAGCGCGACCAGTTGTAAGGTAGTTGTAAGGCACTGCCCCTATCTTCGTTCCATTTTTGAATATCAACATCTTCACAATCTATCGAATTTTTCTTCAATTAACAATAACTGATATATATTGTGCCTGGGAGCACAAACACTATGCCTAAATTCAACAAAGGGACCAGAGACTTCTGGTCTCATGTATTCGGCAATCAAGAACCCGAGCAGCTTGAACAAGAGTTGGAAATTATAGATGAACAATCAGTTGAAACGCGTCGTGAGGGAAAGCAATTCAATCGCCCCTCCCTGTATGTGAGGATATTTGAGGGTAAGGGTACAGATTTTTTACACCACATTTATCTCGTTGAATCTTGAAGACAGATATGGTAAATATGGTCATGGAGAAAGAGGCTCATTTACTTAGTGATGCAGAATGGGATGTGTTGAAAGTGTATCACAAACTTGACTGTATGTGATGTAGCGCCAGCCATTTCCTGCTTGGTTTCCGCAATCGTTTCTCTGATCTCTTGGCCGTTATAGACCGCATGCGATATCTTCTCGTCCGTCTGGTCTTTCGGCAACCGGATTGGCATGCCCTCTCATCTCTGGACAAATATTCTACAGAGATAGGGGAGGAAGGACTAACGGATGCTCTCACAGCACTTTGTGTGCCTATCAAAGATATGAAATTTGATTTCTCCTCACCATTTTCTCCCAGACAAGAAACTATACCGGGAGCGGTTGTGAAGGCAGATGAGAAATTTCCGATACCTCCCCCACTTTCAAGTGCAACCCAAATGCAGTCTTTCCTTCAGAAGCCGTCAATAAAAACTTCAGATGTTGAGATCGAGGAGCCTGTCGTTGATCCCTCGAATCTAAGGTTTGACTATCTCTTTAGAGACCAGACTACGATGACGGTTCGAGAGGCGCTTACTCGGTTGACCTTACCTGAACTTCAAGAAATATCAAGATCAATGAAAATTGGCATGAAGATGAAAGTCAGGAGCATAGTTTGTCAATATCTCGTACAATGTCCTTATTTTTTCCTTTTCTTCCAGAAAGAGGCCCTCGTAAATGCAATGATCAACCATGCGACTGGACAACGAATTTTGCCCAGCAAGCTGAACAAGAAACCAGTGCGCAAAGATGATGGGATGATGCAATCCCAATTGTCGTTTGGTCAGAAACCAAAATGCACGTCTCAAATGAAACGCCTCCGTGAAATGGTCATGGAAAAACTCGGTACGCTGCTGATTCCCTACCGTCTGCTTGACAAAAGTCTCACCTCCTAAGGTCCATGCGTTAAGATTAACCCCAATCTCTATTGGCTTGTTGGCCGACTCCATATTATTGCTTATCGTGGAACCGAGAAATCTACTAGATTCTGTCTGCCTGCACTTTTAGCTGGGTTCAAGAAGTGGGATTTCCCAGAATATCGGTACGAACGAACTGCTTTTATCTGGCCAACTCGAGAAGATCTATTAGAATATGAGGAAGCGTTGTGTTTATATGCGGAAATGGAGAACCTATCAGGAGACATGACCAAATCAGACAACTTAGCCTCTGAAATGGGATTCAAGACACCAGTGGCTCCAGAAAAGGGAGCAGCACCAGTGGAGATACCAAACAATGGCGAGGAGTTTGAAGGCAGGGTATCAAAGTCAATCCAGGGCGCGAGACATGTCATAACTCTCTACAAAGAACGTGTTGAATGGAAGTGGAAAGTGTTGCTGGCAAGGAAGAACACCGGGAAAGGGAAGACGGCGATGCGCGCTCCAGGTCTCGAACGATTTGAAGCTGGCAAGTGGTGTGATATTTGGTCCTCAAGTACAGTCATCTCAACATATTCTAGGTCATGTGTACACAAAGATGGTACATAAGGCTGCTACTGCCTACGGCACTCTGAAAGAACACCACAGCGAACTTTCTATCTTCGAAGAACTTCTGGGACAAAGATATTGGCGGAAAGGAAAAAGAGCCGCCTGGTACGAGCGGCGTGCTCTCATATCAGAGAAATACACGTCTTCTGGTTATGAACTAATAAAAAATGGTATCCTCCAAGCCCTGGCAGATAATCTCATTGGAATCAGTATGTTTTCATACCTTTTACATCAACTTGTCCTTTCACCACGTTTCACAGTCAGTCGACCCGGCCTAGTGCGTCGACTGGACCAGGTACAAAGGAAGATGAAGTTACACCCTGAGAAATGGATCAAATGCGATGTTGTTCTGAAGTCTCCAAGCACAATCGAATTCACGGCCAAACGAAGTGACCTGAAGCCGGGAGTGAAGCTCAATCAGAATTCGCAACCCATGATGGGTAATGTGCCACTTCTAACTGACTACTTTCAACTAGTCAAACCTCCAGAAGAAGAGGTAGAGATGCCAGATTCTAAAGACCCCAACGTCAAAGTTGTTCAGCTAGTGAGCAATCTCAAACAAGGATCTTGTGCATACTGAGCAGTGTTAGGTTTCTCGGAAAACATCGCCGAAATGGACTGGGAAATCGTCTTGGGTCGGGTTCAGTGATGAGTCTGTCAATGTCGAGACTTATGCATTGCAACGGTATGAAATGCACGGATACGTTGGGTACGCCAATTGAAATTTCTTCAGATCCTGAGATAGGCGCCGACCGGATTCCTCAGATTCCATTCAGAAACCCGTATCTTGACGACAATTTTTGCACTGGTATTTTGGGATATCATATTTACCTCTATACCAGGATCATTTGAGACCCAGTTTCAAGCAGGACCATTGGATATGTTCGAAGAATCGTTCTACTTTGCACGACAAGCATTGTTTGAGGCACGGTTGGGAGAGATTGAAGATGGGAAAGCTGGTGAATATTTGAATCGACATGATGATCGATATAGATTGAAAAGAACATGGTGCATTGGGTTGAGTTGGAATGTGTGTGAAAAAAAACAGTTGTTGGAGATCGTTGAGGTCTGTTTTTTGACTACTTGTGCTAGTGACTCCTGAAACAGATTACTTCTAGTGCATCGGTCCGAAGACATTGGCAATGGTGTGTAAATTATTCTGTGAAGACTATGCTGGGCGAGCAAGCGGGGTCCCTGATTTGATCATATGGAAGGCGGATGAAGGTATTTGTAAGTTTGTTGAAGTGAAAGGGCCCGGAGACTCTCCACGACCAAACCAAAAGGTGGAGACGTGCCACCGTACTGCATCAGTGGCTTATTGAGCTAACGACCAAGCATAGCTTTGGTTTGATTCATTGATACGCGCGGGCGCGCACGTCGAGATATGCCGAATCATTGATGAAGACGCACCCAAGCAACAGAAGAGAAAGCGCGTTGTAACGTCGCCTTTGAAAACGGGTAAAAAAGGACGAAAGAAGGAATGTAATTTTGCATGTGCTGATGACAAAGTTGATTCGGACGACGGCAGTGATCACCTTGCGGAGTCAGAACCAAAACGACGGAAATTGGACATGAATGAGAATGAACACAGGCTTAGAGTCATGCCAACAATATATGCGCCGCCTAGTTCATTATCATATCGACTCGATCGGACTGTTTCACTTGACTGCTCCTGCTCTGCTCCGTGACTATTTTTGTCTCTATCAGTTTTTGATACTTGTATCTACCTCGATATCGACCACGGACTTTTTCGTACTGGACTTGGTCTCAGGCAGACCATTGCAGATCCTGATCTTTCTAGCACTATTTGTCTCTAATGGGTTCGCATAGGGCACAGATCAAAGCCATGTCACAGTCATACATGCTTTCTCCATGTGGACCCGGGTTACATCAGCCGTCTTACTCATTTGTGATGAACATGACGCGAATTTGATTTCCTCTAGGCAGTGGGATAAGCATTCCGAAAAAAGCGCCAATAGGAATGGATTATCCCACTATCTCCCCGAACAGTCCTTTCTCGGTTCCCGTCATTTTCTCTTCATTACATCCAGCGGGCTGCGGTCCTCCTCATGTCAGTTCTCTCTTCAAAGTGGTTCTCAGGCTGGTACCATCGCCTTGCAGCCTTCAACGTTGAGGATCTTTTCACTAGCAAGCGGGAACCCGGCCCGCCACGTAAGGTCTTTGTTAATCAAGACCTTCCCCAAGATTATTACGATCATCACAGCCGAGTCAAGAAGGAGGTGATCTACACGTCCAACCAGGTCATTACGTCCAAGTATACAATTGTTACGTTCGTCCCAAGAAATCTCTTGGAACAGTTCAGGCGAATAGCAAATATGTGAGTGCTCAGTACGTGTATTGTCATTCAGCAGCTATAATTTTTCGTAGCTTTTTCCTTGGTGTAGCCATTCTTCAATTCTTCCCGAAATTCTCGACCATCAGTGGTGGAGTCGTGATCTTACCACTACTTATTATTCTGGCAATAACGGGAGCTAAGGACGGCTATGAGGATTTCAAGAGGCATCAATCAGACAAAAGGGTCAACCATAGTAAAGTATACAAGCTTTCTGGAGGAGTATGGTCGAACAAAAATGCCACTCGAGGCAAGAGCAAAACTTTCATTCGAGGCATCGTGCCAAAAGGTTCACATCCTACTAAACGATCATCTTTAAGGGATCCTAGAGTCGTGTATGACTACGATGAGGCATATGAACCGACAGGAAATGAGAACCTACCGCATTGGGAACGTGCTTTGTGGGAAGATGTACAAGTTGGTGATATGGTCAAAGTTCTGGATAACGAACATGTTCCGGCGGACATCCTCATCTGCACCACGTCCGAGGAAGAGGATGTCGCATTCATAGAAACGAAGAACTTAGACGGGGAAACCAATTTAAAATCTCGACATGCTGTTCCTTCCCTTACACACCTAAACAGTGCCCAAGCATGCGCCGACCCAAAAAACAAATTTCTCGTTAATTGCGACCGCCCAGATACAGACATGTATCGACTTAATGCTAATGTAGTTGTTGATGGATATACTTCTCCCGTCGACCTATCCATGACCCTAATGCGTGGTACGGTGTTGAAAAATACGAGATGGGTCATTGGTGTGGTGTTGTTCACTGGGCTGGATACCAAGATCGTGATGAACTCTGGAGGGACGCCCAGCAAACGAAGCAAAATGGAAAGACAAATGAATCCTCTAGTGTAAGCATAATGCTTCCCGTATCAATATCCTGATCTGACGTGCCACAAAGCTTTTTCAATCTCTTACTGATGGCTGGAATGGCCGTAGTCTGTGCGATAGTTGATTCTATGCTTGAAGTCCATTTCTATCCGCTTGAAGCGCCTTGGCTATATGGTGACAACACTAGCAGCGATAACCCAAGGATTAACGGCCTTGTCACATGGGCATTTGCTCTCTTAACGTAAGGGGTTTCGATTATCGCTATATCCCCAAGTTAATTAAATTATTGCAGCTTCCAAGACATCGTTCCCATCTCGCTTTATATTTCCATCGAATTCGTCAAAACGTGCCAAGCCGCTTGGATTTATTTTGACTCAGACATTTATTATGAGAAGACAAACCAGTCAACAATTGCAAGGAGCTGGAACTTGTCGGATGACCTGGGCCAGATTGAATATATCTTTTCCGACAAGACTGGTACATTGACACAAGTATGTGACGTCTCAGTTTAGGATTAGCCTACTTTGATTGATTGATTGACGCAGAATCTGATGGTCTTCCGACAATGTTCAGTAGGTGGTGTCACTTACAGAGGGGATAGTAGCAAAGTCAAAATTTCAGCAGATGAAAATGACAGAGTCGAGGGTTTGCCGGCTGGGAGTTCATCTTCTGGACTAAAATCCAATCTCCAAGACGATATCATCCATTTTCACGATTGTGACCTCAATAATGACTTGGGGGCTGTTATGTCGGATAATCCCGATCCCGAAACACGACGCCACGCACGTAATCTCAACGGATTCTTTACTGTCTTGGCCCTCTGCCATACCGTTCTCGCTGCAGAGGATTCTGAGACTCATTGCATAACTTACAAGGCTCAATCACCGGATGAAGCAGCGCTGGTCCAAGCCGCAGCGGATGTAGGATACCAGTTCCTTGGCAGGGACAGAGACATCTTGAGTCTGAGGTCACCGTCATCAGAGGATATAGAGAAGTATGAACTATTGAATATCCTGGACTTTACAAGTGCAAGGAAAAGAATGAGCGTGGTAGTACGGAGAATTGACGGGGATGATCATCGGCTGTTCCTAATGACAAAGGGGGCAGATAACGTTATTTTTGAGAGGCTGAAAGATGGAGTTGATGAAAATATAAGAGAGGATACCGAGAGGCATTTGAGTCAGTTTGCGAACGAAGGCCTACGAACTCTGACCCTTGCATACAAGGTCATCAACAGTAAGTGCCTTCTTTTCCACCTGAGGATTCCTCAGCACAGGTTGATGGCGTACAATAGACGATGACTATAGCTCATGGAGTCATCGTTACCACGAGGCTTCAGTCGCATTAGAGAACAGGGAGGAACAAATTGAAGAGATATCAAGCGAGCTAGAACAGGATCTCCGGTTATTGGGTGCTACGGCAATTGAAGACAAACTACAAGATGGAGTACCTGAAGCTATTGCGGATCTGAAAAGGGCGGGAATCAGAATTTGGGTCGCAACGGGAGATAAGTTGGAAACAGCCATTGGTGCGCGGACCTTCTAATGATCGCCACTCAATCTCCTACTGAATTTTGAACCTTCTCAGCCATTGGACGAAGTACGAATTTGATTAGCCCAGAATCAAACATTATTATCGTGCGTGGAGGACCGAAACCCGCTCAAGAGCAGATCAAATTGGCCTTGGTCCAATTCTTCCCAGAAATCGATGCTTCAATGTCGATGCTCAATTTGCCCCGTTCGCCTGGCTTTTCAAAAGATAAGGACTGTGCTATCCCTCTGCAACGAATAAGCACCGGTGTTTCCATTGTTGGCGAAGATAATGGCAGTAGATCCGGAGGTTTCGTGCTTGTGGTGGATGGTGCAGCCCTACTCGAGGTGATTATACCCTAGGATTTACTTTTATCTGAGCTAATGGTGATGAACTCTTGATTAAGTCTTTTTCTGACGAAGAAAACAAGGCGCTTTTGCTTCGTCTGGCTACACTTTGTGAAGGTGTAATCTGTTGTCGTGTTTCGCCTTTACAGAAGGCTTTGATCGTCCGCTTAGTTAAAGATGGACTTGGTTCTATGACTTTGGCCATTGGAGATGGCGCAAATGATGTTAGCATGATTCAGGCATGTCGTTCACAATTCCTTATCATCGCCGCTTGCTGATTTGAGCGTAAGGCTGCTGACGTTGGTGTCGGAATCTCCGGAGAGGAAGGATTACAGGCTGTGAACTCGTCAGATTATGCAATTGCCCAGGTGAATCAAATTTAGTCCGTTTTTTACCCACTTCCTGTACTTAATTAATGCCAGTTTCGCTTCCTCAAAAAGCTGTTGCTGGTGCATGGGCATTGGTCCTATGCCCGAAATGCAACAATGTGGGCAGTTTCTTTCCCCTCAACTGGATCCTCAGTAATTTTGTTTTCAGGATTCTCAATTTTTTCTATAAGAATGTTGTGCCTACTGGTGTCTTGTGGTGGTTCCAGATCTATTGCGGTTGGAGTGGGTCTTTGTGAGTTAATCTAAATTGGGTGTTCATACCTTACTGATGCGCTTTTGTGCATCTCAGTGCTTTTGATTATGTTTATATCCTCCTATGGAATTCTATTTGGACAATTGCACCTGTTATCGGAATTGGATTATTTGATAGGTTTCTTGGTACGTTCTGCTCATGACACTCTTCAATCACAATGCTAAGTCTCTTAGATTCTCATGTGCTAGTGCAAGTTCCGGAGATATATCACTATGGTCGAGAAGGGACATGGTTTGGAATGAGACTATTCTTCGTATATATGTTTGATGGACTTGTCCAAGTAAGTTCTTTCACTCGGAATGAGGGCTGAAATGAGAGCGCTCACTGACTTTTGTAGTCTGTGATAATATTCTTCTTGATCTTTTATACCTACATCTCAGTCACCTCAAGGGCTGATGGTTTTGATATCGTACAAACAGAGTTTTCAACCGTAAGTGTGTATTCCTCTGCATCTTCTGTCTAGCTCATCGAACATATGTTAGACGATGGCTATCTCAGCAGTCATGGTTGCCAATATGTTTGCTGGTTTGAGTACTACCGCTTGGTCAGGCTGGATCTTCTTTGCTGTATTCATAGGAATCATCATTATTTGGGTCTTCACAGTGAGTGGTGTTGTGTAGTTGTTTGTTTTGTCTCATCCAAGTCGTAGGCAATTGACAACAGCTTATCAACGTCTACTATGTTTGGGAACAACCTCTTGCTCTTCCATTCGGCCTATTTCTGGCTCTGCCTGCCTCTAACTTTCATACTTGCCATGGCGCCACGTTATCTATTCAAGGGATGGCAATCTATTGTCCGTCCTAGTGATATCGATATCATGCGGTGGATCAGCCAGAGGGAGTCTCACCGAGACTTGAACGAGCTTACACCTGCAGTGCCAAAGACTGACGAAGCACTCAAAAACATACACGCAGCTCAAGGCCAAGTTCGATCATCGTTCTCATCTACATCAAGAACAACATCACGAAGGTCAAGTGTTGCCGCACCGGAGCCGAGATTTGCAAGACCTTCTATGGACATCAGAACGGCGAGCCGGACGGACATGTCCACTGGTCTGACCTCTGTTGAACGTGGATTTGATTTCGCGACTGAGGAGAGAGGTGTTGCACTACAAAGGATACAAACAAATTTGTCAGAGAGGAGAGAGAGTAGGAAGCCAATTAAGAGATCGGTATTGAAAGGGAAAGAAGCACTTTCACATATGTTATCTCTGAAGAGAATGACACGAGGTTCAAGGGGCAGTGGCTGGGATAGTCATTAAATTTAATAGGTTATTTATTGAGGTTGACCATTGTTCATAACTACTCCAAATTTCACTGTACTCTAAGCATTAGCTGACTTCATGATCCATGGAATCAGATACAATGATTTACGGGAGGAAATTGAGTTCACTAAGTGTCTCTTCAAATCAAGGCAAGAGATCAGGTCGATGATGATTATTATGATGATGTGGTGACAAAAGACGCACAGGAGCGAATGAGTTAGATAGAGGACACTGACGTAGAGATTTCAGATAAAGGATCATTAATTTCTGTGTAAATAAAGCATGAGCTCTGTTGGCCGCAATACAGAGATATCACCAGTATACCTTTTCTCAGAAACTCAACGATGTTAGTGTCAACCAGTTCATCCTTTTCTTTCCTAGGTGCTTGCGTCTCGACACGCGTTTCCAAAGTAGACCTTCCAGTGTCACCGCGTCTGCGTAGCTTGGTATCCCGCGCAGGTACCGCAGGGCCACTGGACCCGCTGGAAGGGTTGCGGCGTTTGGAGGCTCCTACAAAGGCGGTAATCTGGTTGGCAGTTTGGAAGATTCCTGGGCCTGAGGGTAGTTGTATCTGTACATCTGGTTGGATACTCCCTTGAATAACTTCTTCTTGCGATAGGGTGCCACTTGTAGACGAAGAATCAGTAGGAGAGCCTGGATCTGGAGGTGAATTCATGGCGGTTTGTTCAAGTACAATGTGTACATGTGACAAGTCCACCTAGCGTCACGACAAGCAATCCTAAATGAGAAAGAGTGAATCTTTTTTTTAAAAAAGAACCCCATATTCATATTCATCTATGATGAGTGATTTTGAATATGTCTGGTCAATAATATGCATCATATCAGGCCTCAGTCTAAGTCATTCCATCCCCTGATACTTCAAATTGGCGCACATCTAGACTTTCATCAAGTGACCCCTGGCCCGCTGACATCAGACGTCCCCGACGATCCTGAAACAATGATCGATGGGAATGCCAAGAACAACACACTTGAACAGCACACTTGGACTGTTAACACACTTCGAGAAAATCTGAGCTGATACCATAGCCACAAACATTCAACAGTAATTACCTAATACTACCCAACTGTGAGTCGAATTCAAAGTCACTGCATGAGTTCAACATCAATTCCCAGCCTTCTTCTGTGCCTTTCTCTTGTTTTGGTTCACTGGACGAGTCCACGTCTTGATTATAAACATGTGAGCATCATGGTTCAAACGTTGCAGGAAAGATTCCAAAGACACTCTGCGAAAGTTATGATAGACCACCTCTAGATTTTTTGAACCTCGACACCTTCCCTGATGCTAAACCAGGGCCCACTGCTGAGACACTGTCTCTTGGTCCAAGAACCCGTTCTAGAACAGTTGGAGCTACAATAGGACTCGATTCTGCCCGATTTATGCCTGACGAAGGTATAGAAGCCACAGGCATTTTGGCTGCATCCAATTCTGTTGGTAAATCAGCAGTAGCGGTTCGCGATGACACAATCGCTGGAGGACGCTCAGGTCGACGAGGACATTGTCCAGGTGGAGGAAACGAAGGTGAGTCAACGATCATTGAGGGAAATGACGTTAAAGAGCCAGACGCTGCAGAATCCGACGATTGAGTGATCACCGGAATATATTCCCTACGTAAGTTGGATTGGGTAGGTTCACCTCCTGGTACTGTGAGGGATGGAGCATCAATAGTTGGGGTAGAATCTAATGAAGGGGAGTACAGTCTCTCTCTCTGTGCGTTCATGACCTGATGTTCATTTTGCTTCATGTCATCTCCACCAGCTAATGCCTGTGGGATTTTTGATGAAGAATGCAAAGAGGTAGGTTGGGTAAACATCTCCGAAGGGGTAGGGGTCGAGAATCTGCCCGATTTGGAACGATCAGCTTTGAATTTAGAGGCTTTGGGTCGACTGAGGGGTGGTAGTGAGCGATGCTGTAGCCCCTGTTGCTGGGTAACTGTGTCAGAAGATGCCCTCGGGGACTCAACTAATTTCAAAGCTGGTGCCAGAGGTTCTTGAGTGCTACCGAGTCGCATTTGAGACGGAGCATGGATATACTGCCTATTTTGTCCGAGATTGTAAACTTCTCCTTTCTTGAGTAGCTCTAGAGTCTCTTGTAGTCCTTCTGCTTCGATTTCACTGTCGCTATCACGATCACCCCCTACAAGGTGATCATCATCATCAATTCTGCCTGAGCGGATAGCACGTTGCACTGTTCTAGTGCTGGTCTCGGGAAGTACTGAATCTGCAACGGACGTTGACATCTTAAGACCGATTGGAGCACCATAGGTTGATGTCATGCGGTTGGCTTTGAAGTGTGATACTAAGAATCCAGAATGGCTGTTTGGCGTTGGTGCCTCGAGAGCCGATTCCTGATCAGGATTGAGTGAGTCGAGACTACCGGGATGAGCCGGATACTTACACTCTCTTCGTGCGAATGATCTAACATGGCTCTCGCCACGTCTTGATTGATGATGTTGCGTTTATTATAGTATTCCAGAGCTATCTCTTGCTGGTGTTGTGCAAAGTCTAGATCATACTGATTCTCAAGCTCAGCCTCTCCATTGTCTTCTTCACTGCCTGGAAGTCCTTCTGTAGATGCCTCGTCACCGTCGCTATTGTCAGAGCAAGGGAATGAATTATTATCTTCTTGTTCTGACTCATCATCAGAGTCTTTCGTGAGTGGACTGAAAGGAGTGGGTCGACTGGAGGCAGTTGAGACGTCAAGCGCGGGCATGCGTTCAATAACGTTGACTTTGACGGGGTTAGCATCGGGAAGATATGATTGTAGTAGTGTAGGACGTTTCCCGGCACGTAGCCTCGCTGCTGTGACATCGTTCCACTCAGGCTTATTGATATTGGAACCGGAATCCTGGGGTTCTACAAAGGTGACGGTTTTTTTGTGCTCTCTAGTGTCCGCTCTCGTTCGTGGATTCTCCTGCTTTTCTGTATCTCCTTCTTTTATTAAAGAATAGGATTCTTTCCTGGAGAAGCCCATATTGCGCATGAGTGCCCTCCCCATTTTCCTCTGGAGCTCCGTTGCCTGTTGCCGTCTGGCCTGTTCGTTTACAGCTTCTACCTTACGCTTTCGCAGAAGCTCTTCTCTCTCTTCTCTCTCAGCTTTCTTTTGACGCACTTCCTCTTGACGTTCTTCCTCTTCTAACTCGTTCAGAATTCGATCACGATGTTGGCGCAGTTTTTCTCTTGCGACGGTGGGGAGGGATGAGAGACGAATTAAAGGAACATCTTGAATCATAGACTTTTGTTGCCGATTGTTTCCTTCAGTCTGGGGAAGTGGTTCAGAAATGTCGATGATGGGAAGTCCATCTTCATTTACAAGCTGAGTATGGGTCTGGAATGAAGTGTGTGCGGACTTCGAGAAAAGCGTACCTCACCCCTCGTATCGCTGAGAATTTCGTAGTCTTTTACTTCGTCATCGATCAGTTCGCTCAACTTCGATGATAATTTCTCGATCGTTTCATGGCTAAAATGCTCAACTCCTGTGGTTTCGGGAGCAATTGTATATTTATGAGAGCGCGAAAAGCCAATTTAGCACTGAATTTTTTGGTCAAATCAATTCTTGACTTACTTTCTTGATTGCCTGGATTCAAATTCTGAGTCGACTCTTGCACTGTAGACATCGAAAAAGCTTAACTGAGGAAGGGATCATTAGTCATGTACTAATGTTTGGTTCCAAGAACGATACCAAGTAACGCCATCACGAGCGCACATCTCGTGATGTAAATGTAAATGCTCAGTTTCCTGTTCATCCTATACCTTACTGTGGTCGTCGAGAGACTTTGCCTGAAGCGTTGGTTTTGCGGAATCCTGAAAATAGATATATAATTGAAGTGTTGGTTCATCATTTATGGCCTTCTCGAGCTTCGCGCCAAATGGGTTGCTTGGATCTAGTTCCTCTCTCCAGACCAACGAAACAAATGGAGGAACATCTCAAATGGATAATAGCAAATCTCGTAAGCGCCAGCTTCTGAAAGGTTAGTGGGATCAGGAGCTCATTGAATAGATGCTGCATCCTTCACTTTGACGAGCCCACGGTCAAAGGCGAAGAGACATAAGGAAGATTCAAACTCGCGGGTAGTTAACTCTGAAGACACAAGCCCACAGAGCGTCAACTCTAGAGACTCAACATTAAGTGTTAATCTAACCTCCGTTCATGGAGAGCAGGGAACTTCTGGCACGCGTCAAGGTAATTATAAATTCAACCGCTTTGGACATTATCTGAGGGCAGCAACAGCATCTACACCGTCAAGTTCAACATCCTTACAGTCTCCTGTCCTTGACGATGAAGAAAGGTCGTCCTGGACTGTGAAGTCTTCTAACTGTGTTCAAGCGACTACATTCAATGGGAGCGTGATATCTTTAAAAAAGAGAAAACTCTCTACGAAGTCGGTTGTGTGTTGGTTCGAAGATGCTGAAATGTCCTTTCTGATGAGCGTTTTATAGACTCCATTCACAAGCACAGCGGAAACCATGACTTCACCTTTTTCCAGCCTCCTCGGTACTCCAGTACACCGACTCCTCGATGATATATCGGCGAGCATGATGAAAAACCTACAGAAGTACGTGGCGCGGTCGTCTGTTCAACATTTAGCATCTAAATTTCGATTGCAGTGTCCAGTCGCGGCCGTCTGATAGCTTTGCCACCAATAATATCGAGGATACACTCTGGGTAGACCGGTATCGCCCAACCTGTTTCACAGATCTTATAGGAAATGATCGTGTTGCACGTGAAACTATGATTTGGGTAAAACAATGGGATTACTGTGTGTTTGGAAAAACGAGAGGCAAAAAGCGGCAACGAAATGTTGATGAGAATGTCGACGACGAGTATCAACGACCGCGCGAGAAGGTGAGATATAGGTGGTGTATATCTAAACTTGCTAACAGTTGTACAGATTCTACTTCTGTCAGGACCCCCAGGCTTGGGCAAGACTACCCTTGCTCATGTCGTAGCACGCCATGCTGGTTACGATATTATGGAAATTAATGCTAGGTACATATTCACTGCAATCCAGTCGGTACGCGAATAGCTCAATCATGTCTAGTGATGCTCGAGCCGGTAATGTAGTGAACGATCGAATACGTCCCACCCTTGAATCAGGTTCCTTGGTGAATAGTACAAAGCCTGTCCTTGTAGTAATCGACGAGATTGATGGTGCGACGGGGGCCGGTGAAAATGTAAGTAATTGCCATGCATAATCGATTACACTATCCATAACTAGTTCTCAGACAAGCTCTTTCGTAAACAGTCTTGTCCAATTGACTTTGAGCAAATCGCGAAAGAAGAGTATGTAGTCATAAATCCCCGATGACCTCGTTGATTGATCGATGCCTTAGAACGAGGTAGTCATAAACAACAATCGAATACTTCAAGGCCCCTTCTCCGTCCAATCATCTGCATCTGCAATGACATTAATGCTTCATCATTGTCTAAGCTGAGGCCACATGCCTATCAAGTTCGATTTACACGTCCAGCAGACTTTCATACCGTCAGGCGCCTGCAAGAAATATGTGACAACGAAGGTCTCAAAGCTGAGACGAGGGCCCTGGGCACACTTGTGGCGATTGCGAAGGGCGATCTCCGCGGCTGCATTAATACATTACAGGTAAATATTGGGCATCTTTTACTTGACATGTGTCCTGAATGCTGGCATCCATAGTTTGTCAAGTCACGCCGAGAAGATGTTACAGAGACTGTCATTCGCAAAGCCACTGTTGGGATGAAAGAGGATGACACCACAATTGTGGCTGTTTTAAATAGCATCTTCAGTCCATTGTCGAAAAAGCGGGTCAAGGAGTTGGGTATGACGGAGGAACAAGAATCTAGATATGTGAACCGGCTTAGCCACGAGATTGAAAGTAGCGGTAAAGACGCCGCCGTTGCAAATGGTGAGTGAACTCAGCGACCCTACGTTTTGATGACTCTTTCTAACGGACAATAGGGTGTTTTGAGCATTACGCCACACTTCGACAACATGATGCCAATTTTTCCCGCCACGAGAAAGCAACTGAATGGTTAACTACCTACGACGCACTATCTTCATCAATGTTTGCTGATGGTGACTTCGCCCTTCTTCCATATTTGCCTTCCATGCTTGTTCCGTTCTATCCACTATTCCAAGCTCGAAACTCTGAGCGGATAGAGCGCAATTACTCAGATTGGGAGGTCAGTACTTTCAACCTCAGCGCGTCATATTTCTAAACCATCGCCCAAAGTATCATCAGCTCACTAAGTCAAACGAAGAAATTTACGACTCTTTTGTCCGTTGTCTCCGAAATGCCACAAATCGTCAAGAAGGAGGAGCCTACAGACACCTCGTCAGTGCCCCAATACTACAACTCGAGTTCACGCCATTTATCAATCGGATAATATCACCGCCGCTTAGACCTGTCAGTGATAACTTTCACTCCTGCCAAGTTTTCCGCCACTGATGTGTTAAAAAGGCAAATAGCCAGGTAATTCGGGTTGAAGAACGTCGATTATTGACTCGACTGGTGGAGATCATGGCGGCTTTAGAACTACGGTTCATACCAGATAGAGGAGAGGATGGACAATTGTCCTATGGCCTTGACCCGTAAGTCCGTGCTCGATGGACTGGGCGTAAGCATGACTATCTGACTAATTTTTTACGTAGTCCTATTGATGTATTCATCACTTACGATGGCAAGAGAGCAAGCGACATCGCAGCGTCGCGATACGCTGTTCGTCATCTTATCGCTGCAGAAGTGAGTATCACGAGCCTGGGCCGACCAATCGTCGAGATATAACTTTCTAGGTCAACGCCAAATTAGCGGCTCACGATATTGAGGGCATTGAAAAAGGAAAAAGCGGCAACCGCCATGCGTCTGGACAGATGCAACGGTATGCGTTCCATGGTCAATATCCACGTGCTTGGGGTTTCTGATGTGACCTGAAGTGATGGGACTCACAAGTTGACTGAGATGGATATATCCGAACCTCCGCCAAAGCGGCAAAAAACGAATCCATCTGATATCAGTGAGAAGGTAAGGGATTACGCTTCAAACTCCCGTGTGGAATTGAGATTTGTCCACCAGACGCCAACGGATTTCTTTGGTCGCCCCATTGCGGTCGAACCGACATCGACAACCAACTCAAAATTGGCTGCCAAAAAAATAATGAAGGAAGCCTATCGTGTATCATATAAGTTCAATGAGGGGAATTCAGCAGCCGTTCGTAAACCTGTGAAACTCAATAATTTTCTGTGACAACGGAAAGTATCATTACAGCTGTTTTTTATTCAATTGTATCCTTTGAATTATGCTCAGCGCGGATTGTTAAATTTCTTGGAGACACCTTAGTCACTCGATTTCCAGAATAAAGGAGCCGACGTTTCCTAGGTTTACGTCCAAAATAGTTAAGAAGATGACCCTGGTGGTGTTGAATCCACAATCAGGCCATAACTTGATATTACCTTGAAACCCACATCTGACGATCCATCGGGAAGCTGCACTTCGTCTGTTAGCATAAAATTTACCAAGTGTTCACAGGGGACCAGACCAAATAACGCACCGCGTGCCACCCAACGAAGGAAGATGACCCGCTGTTATAGACCATCCGCGCACCGGGAGGCTGGATCGATTACACCTTTATGTTCAACCTCTCTAGTTTCCGTGTCTTTCGAGGACCCTGTGGCGACTCAAAGCTTTCAAAGGTTCTGGCCCCATTTCAATTGGATGGTTTTTCATTGACACTCGAGACATCTCGATCCCGTTCTGAGGCCTCGGTCGCGCGAGAGCCACAAAAGGCACTAAAAGTTCTAAATGCTATTAGACGTGAAGAAGTCGAAAGAAGCCTAATTCTCTTTACTTACCGCGTCCATCTACGGAGCATAATGCTTCGGACTCCATATCTCGTTTATTCCTTATTAACGTTTCAACTTGTTCTGCGGCCCGCTCGGCTGGAACAGGTGAAATCCATGGACTTTGGGCAAAGGTTTTCGAGATGGGTCTAAATTTGGACGACTGGACTGGGTATATAAGACTGCAAAGATGAGTTGAATTTCCTCAGCTCGCTTTCTTCTCTCTCTTAGCCTCCAACAGCTCTTCGCATTTACACCTCCAACCTTTAGAATCGATTCATCATGTTCTCCCGTGTCTTTGTCGCTGCCCTTGTCACTCTTCCCATGATCGCCTCGGTGAGTGGCTCTATGCACATTCCAACGCACCCATGTTCATGTATCTCTCCCTCATAGGCTACCCCCACTCCTCACCACCCTAGTGGTGGCAACTGCAACGTCGGCGAGCTCCACTGCTGTAGGAGATCGCCATTTCTCCGGGTGCTCTGGATCAACTCATTTTGTTTTCTCAGGTGAACATACTTCCAACATTGGCAACACAGGAGCCAGTGCTGGTGGTCTCCTTGGCATTCCCATCAACCTTCTCCCACAAATTGGTCTGGACTGTGACCCTATCTCCGTCCTCGGTGTTTCGGGCAATAATTGTGCTACTCAGCCCGTCTGCTGTCAGGAGACAGCTTTCGTATGTATCTTCCTCTTCATTCTCCAGTCTTGAATTTTGAAATTTTCACTCCAGTCTGGCTTCTTAAATCTCCTCAACTGCGCTCCCATTAATGTCAACCTTTAAAGTATGGGTCTTGGGCATATATGCGCTTTCCGGATCGCTTTGTAGATTTGTTGCAGAGGTCTCTTGTTGATCGCGTTTTCTTGCACCTGCTCTCGTTTGTTCTGGACTTGGACTGTTCAATATATGTCTCATGCTCTCGCTGTTTAATAATACAACCAGCATGTCGCTACCATTGCCCTGGCATGGATATTGATGACCTCAGGTTCCAAATTCCAGACTGAAGCGGTCCGCCAAGTAAGTATATTATATACACACATACTAGAACACTCGGCTCGGAATAAATATAATAACAACTTATTTATCAATTTCGCAAGACCATACATAATAAATCATGATGCGAATCCAAAAAAGATCGTAGCCAAACAAGAAGGTATCTTATTGATTGATATCTATCAATCAATATATGGTATATATATCATAAGGTTTGTTTACAGTACATAGCGGAAGTCGCGGTTCTGGATGTCAGTGATATCAAGGAATGCCTAACGATTACCAAGTGAGTCATTCATTCAGTATAATCACAAAACCTAAGGAACCTACCTTATCAACCCTCTTCTTGACCGAGTTTCCTTTCTCATCAGTTAAGGTAAGATAAACATGGTCGTAGCTGTCATCGCGGCTTTCTTTTTCCCTCATCTCGTTCTGCCAAGAGAGATATGACCGTAATGCAATGAACATGACAACACAAACGCCGAATATCACTGTAATAGTAATCCAAGGGACACGATTCCTGTATGACGCAAAAACATGAACATCTGGAAAAAAGATATACACAGCAAGCCTCAAAAATCACCTGGGTTGGTATTTCTTCTTCCACATGAATGGACCAGCAGCATTACCTATACCGTAGGCAACGAGTAGAATTGCATTGACAGTTGTTTCTTGTGAACACGACGTCAAATCAAGTCAAGACATCTGTTATAGGACCTACTCTTCGTGTGACCTGCAACAAGTGATCCAGTCCATCCCAAGACAACTACGAAGGGAGAGATAGCGGCGACTAAACAAGGACATTTGAATTTTTGAACGCTCATCAGGGCAGCACAACGCACTCGTGAGCCAATATGAGAACAGTAGACCGATCTTTTTATGTTGAGGGAGTGCTATGAGGAGAATTGCTCCCAGAATAGCCGGGATAAACATCATTGCCCCCGCATATCCTCTGCCAATTTTTCGATACGAACCAAGATGAACTGCGATCAAGATGAAAAGGACTGTCATGTCATTGATCGACAAGATGAGAAACAAGGAGATGGTCAGTAACCACTTGTGAAACGTGAGACAAGACATACTCTCAACGACACCGTCAACACAGCCAATTAACGTTGTTTGGATCGGTGTAAACCCAAACTGAGAAATAACGATCAAACGCTGATTAGTGAGCTAATTTAAATTTAGTGGCGTCAACAGAGCTGTTCGTGCGGGATGATCCAAATGTTTGACATACAGAGTTGAAGACATTGCTGAAAAGACAGGGGTACATGAACATCAGAATCTCTGGATAATTCTACAGTCTGAAGGTGAACCCCCAACGTACAGAAAAGCTCCGAGAACAGCAATTAACCAGGTTTTAGGGTCCGTAAACGCTTCAATGAACCTAATGATCAAATGGCATCAGTATCATTGCCTTTATGATGCCCGTGATGATACATCCACATGGACAACCACTTGGATGATTCAGTTCAGAAACTCACTGTTCACGCTTCCATTTCTTATTTTCCACGCCAGTTTGATTGACTATAATACGTTGGACAACTTGCACGCGCTCCTCCGGAGTTAGAAAGCGGGCATTGGCAGGACTGTCTGGGAAGAAGAACCTAGAAATGAGAAACACACGTGCGCACGATCAATAGATTGTCATCAGTTGCCTTGCCGTATCAAAGAGAGTGGACTTACCAAAACGATACTGCTGTTATGAGGGTAATGAGGCCGGTGATGATCATGAGCCTGTAATACATGATCAAAGTGAAGTGCGGTCGAGCGTTTGAACGCACCATTGCCAGGGCATGAACTTAGGAGTCTATTGTGGCAATCGAAATGAATGGTTGAGATCAAAGACCAAGTGATATCGACGAACCTCAGTATGAAGCACCCCAAAACCTACAAAACCAAGAAAGATAATCGCAATACCGTTCATGAGGACTGGAGCTACGATTGGGCAAGAAATATTCGCAAAGATAAGAGGACCACTCACACCAGTATCCGACCCTCTTCGTTTGCTCTTCTCGAGTATAGAACATTGAAGTAACTATCATAAATCCGGGTGTAATGGCACCTGTAATTTACGTGGGCTAAATGAAAGGACTGGTGTTCTTTTCATACCTTCACAGATCCCAAGGATGAATCGAACAGCAAATAGAGCACCAAAAGATTTGCATGCTCCATGTGCCAATAGAGCAACCGCCCATACAAAGATATTGATGCTGAGGACAAGGTTCAGTCATAACCACTGAATGATAACGTTTCATACCTCATCCACTTGCCAACTGGTAGTTTCTGAAGAGCGAAACTCTGGGGATACTATTCTCATGGGTGATGTGTGATGATTCAATAACGAGGGAGGATTGAGCCTACCTCAAATACAATATAGCTAAGATAAAAGATTGTTCCAAGCCAGTTGAACTGGTTTTGGTCAATATGTGCTCCTTTCCTGATAGACGATGAGCAATGTGTGTGAAGGATAAGGGAGCGGTGTACAGACATGATCCCCAGGACTGATGACTGGGCCAGTGTCGTCTTATCGGCGAAAGTCATCCTGTGCCACATTCAGAATAGCTTGTAGATGATACGAAATACACCCACAAATACAAGACTGGGGGACACGAGGTTAATAAAATGTAAATCCCCAAATCACAGGGACATGGACATACTGCACATTAAGGGCATTAAGTGTCTGTCAAGTTTCCGCCTGTGAAAGTCATGATTCAAGTGCATCGAGAAGTATGATAAATGCTTACTTCAACCTTGCAGTAGCCTCAGGACTTAGGGATATGTCGCTGTTTGCATTGGCAGTGAGCTTCGCAGCGACATCGACGTCATCCACAAAAGCAACATGTGCAGGTATAATTGGAGATTTTTCAGAGGGTAGACTGTGTAGGCTCATGTAGGGCAGGAAGGGAGGAGCGTGAAAGAAAGATGGGTCCGAGTCAAATGAGCGTAAGGACGATGAATATACCGTAAGGGGCAAGGAGCGTTGGGAAAGCGGCTGTGGGCTGATTGTGTAACTGCCGCGGTGTCTTTCCCAATATCGCACCCCAGTTCTCACACCGAGTAAAATCATCAAAACATATTTCCGAGTGATTTACGTCATCTGCGTGCGACCCTGACGACCAGTCCAATTCCGAGGAATGACCACACACTCACAAGAGTGGGTTCTCAAGCCAGAGTCAGAGTATCGGTTTGAACTCGATCCAGACACAACCTTAGCAATCAAGGTGCGCGGTTCAACCATCCCCGTCAACCCTCGGCATTGACGGCAACTTCATGTAGCTGGTGAGAGGTAAAGCCGAGATCTTTGGTGCTGAGCTTGTTGTAGGAAAAAACTATCTTTTTGGAGTGGAATGTAAGGCGGCAGTCTTCACATGGCGGGGTTGTACTATCGAGATGAGTCACGAGGTTCTCTAGAGCCTCATACCCTAGAATGCTAGATTAACGTATTCACTACCAACACGTTACAGGCCAACCTTCTACAGAGTATATCTCAGAAGATACGCCTATGCAAGCTTATGGAAATCTTCACGTTGTACTCGAGAAAATGCGTGTCCGATCGCTATTTACCCTTTCGGGATCATCATTGGCACCTGGTGAATCACAGACTAATGCCAAACCTTCAGATCCACCTCGAGTACTGGTGATCGGTCCAGCAAATTCTGGCAAAACAGTACTGTGTAAAACTTTGGTTAATTACTGTGTTCGTATGGGCCAAGGATGGTCGCCTGTATTGGTAAATCTAGATCCCAATGATGTACGTGTACAGTCATAGCCAGCGATGAACACTTCAGGCGACTAACGTAACAATAGGGGGGCTGGGCAGCTCCAGGCGCACTATCCGCTGCAGCTGTACGCGACCCAATACATACATATTCTGCGGCAACTTCCCTTGGATCTGCAGCAACAACCGCACCGATGTCTTTGGCGTCAAACACCCACTTTCCCCTCGTGTATTGGTATGGCCATGCAGATCCAAAACGAAATCCAAAATTGATGGAACGGTTGATTCGTAACATCGGGGAGAACACAGAGGAGCGTTTTGACCAAAAACCAGAAAGTGCGTGCTGACACTATATTCTTCTCCTTCTAATCACCACTGTTCATTCAGACAAAGCTTCTGGCTGTATTATTGATACTCCTGCTCTGCTTTCGTCTGGCCCTGCGGCGATTAACGAGGTCAGGCTGCGGCTGATCAAAGCCTGTGTTGATGCTTTTAGGAGTTAGTTCTAGTCATGATTTGTGTTTTATTCTGATTACTTATTCCTCTGTAGTCAATGTCATCCTTGTGGTAGGACAGGAAAAACTTAGCGCAGAAATGAAGAAGCACTACAGCAAACAGCTCACGGTCATCAAGGTCCCAAAGTCTGGGGGGGTAAGTTTTTCAGGGTATCCTGATTTAGTTCGCCGTGATATCAATGTTACCAAGGTTGTAGATCTGGACAATTCGTTCCACGAGCGACTCCACAGTCATCAAATTCGTACCTATATGTACGGAACCAACCTCCATCCACCACCCGGCATTCCGACTGACTCGATATCCGTTGCGGGCGAACCCAACAATGACCTTATTTTGTCTCCTGCTTCCACGACTGTCAATCTTCACGAGTTATCCATCTTCCGGATCGGAACCGGTGAGCACCAAATATATCCATTCTACCCAAGCACAGTTCACTTAATGAGCATGGTTGTTCCATCTTATGGTGGCCTCAATATTAATATAGAAACAATGGCTCCAGCATCTGCACTGCCCATTGGCGCCAAACGCATCGTGTCAGAAATGCAACCTATTTCCGTCGATGCCAGCCTTCCTGGCTCAGGATTACTAAACAGGGTTCTAGCAATTATGGCACCGTTCAATCCTGATGAGAGCGAGAGATATGATGAAGAAATATTGGATCTCACGGTTAAGGGCTTTGTGGTTGTGTAAGTCTATTTTTATTCTGTTCCTGGATCTTCTAATTGATTTCTCATTATAGGACAGGGCTTGATCTAAAAACGAAGCAGTTAACCATATTGAAACCTAATAGGGATCCTATAGTGGGAAAAACCGCGATTGTTGGATCATTCGATTGGTTGGATGATTGATAGTGACTTCTTCCGAGTATTCTTGTTGCTATGCTATATGTGTGGTATTGCCACTCATCGAGAAGCTGGTGTCGTTGATGATGGATTTGGGTCTCATATGCTTGGGAATAGTAGCTACATTTTAAGAGACAATATAATAGTTCAAACTTAATCTGCACTAGCAATAATAGTGATAATTTTTTTAAGTCAACAATTTATGGGGCTCGGTGGCAGACTATATAACTCAGTACATTAATTATAATTTTTTTAAATCATCAATTATAAAGTCAACTACTCTAAATACAAACATCCTTCCAACCACCACCATCTCTCCTCCTGAGGCTGTGATAACAGTGTATGTGCAAGAATGTCTCCAGATGCTGAAAGCTGGACTGAGATCCAGGCAAAAGACTAAGATTCAATTATCTGTAACTAGAGGAACAGTAAGGAAATGTACCTGAGATCCAGGTGAAAGACTGGGTCTCAGGTTTACGTCTGAGTGGTTTAAATACTATCAACAGTATGTTTAGCAAAGAGAGAACTCGGAGTAGATACTGGGTAATAATACTGGACAATAAAAACAAAATAAGCAGAGCAGAATGTATTAGTGGAAAGATAATGAAGTGAAGAACTCAAGCGGCACAGTTACTTTGACACTCCCACTCATTGAGTTATCTTTCCAATGACAGCACTCCCAGCTCAGTTCAGAATTTTTTGAAGGAGTCCCTGGGTAAAGCCTTGGTGAATATGTCCGCAACTATTTCCTTGGAGAAATATAGCATAGTCCAACCTCTTGACATTCAATGTGCTCCCAGATGAAGTGATGTCGTATATTAATATGTTTGACCCGAGAGTGTGAGACTAGATTACTAGCAAGAGCAATATAGTCCTGATTATCAGCAAAAATAATTGTTGCAGTGGTTGGAGGAAAATCAAGTTCTGTGAGGAGAGTATGCAACCACACAGCCTTCTTGGTGGCATTTGCAGATGCCACATACTCTGCCTCTACAGACAAAGTTGCTACAGTTTGCTGCTTCTTGGAGGACCACGAAATCAAGCTTCCAGCGATATCAAAAACAAATCTGGAGGTGGAACAATGGTCATCTGGATCTTGTGCCCAATTGGAATCGCTCCATTCCACTAGGTCAAAACTCCCCTTTTTGCATCTCCCTAAGACTAATTTATAATTAGCAGTGTCTTTTAAGTACTGGAGGATACACTTAGCGGCTTCGAGGTGGGCGATTCCTGGATTATTTGTTACAACTCAGAGCTCCTAACCAGATCTAACTGTGATAGGAACCCGAGGCAACCTTGTATTCTCTCCTCACCTCCTGCTAGAGGCTCTGGTTAAGGATTTCAGAAGAGTTATATGCAAAGGAGCACAA
>Ga0153987_1000012_pt1 | contig 65889 bp, 92 predicted proteins | sample TSNC071MetaG_FD_102279 | JGI IMG/M metagenome (GOLD analysis project Ga0153987, IMG submission 102279) | Attine ant fungus gardens microbial communities from North Carolina, USA - TSNC071 MetaG | ecosystem: Host-associated > Fungi > Mycelium > Unclassified | place: USA: North Carolina, William B...
AGAGGAAATTGTTGACGAAGATCGCGGCCAAGAAGATGAGGTAGATGATTCACCTGAGATTGGTAGACATGTCAGAATGGTGAGCGTCATCAAAAACAACGAAGGTGAGCTGAGCAACAGAGCTCGAAGACGGAGGCAATGGGTAGTAAGTCCCCTTCGTCGACTCAATGCCAGAACGGGTGGCACATGAAAAAATATGTAGCACACTAGTATGATCTATGAATGTATATCTGATGTGAGCATTTGCATACCTCAAGACTCAGCTCAAGACTCAGCAGGCTGCTTTGATCAATAAACACACAGTTCCACCAAAGGACCCCCACTTCAGATCTATGCGGTGGGCACAAGCAATAAAGGGAGCAGCTGCAACCCCCAGATGCAGTCCCAATCTAGCTCGCAGCGATCGATTTGTCGTGCACAGCCGAAAGGGGCCCTCACTTTGACGCTCTCGTTATGGTCCACAATAATGGGCACGGTAGGTAGACATCGTATTTCTTACCCGAAAGTCCCCTTGATGCACCGACCTATACTCTGTGTTGAGGACGTACCATATTTTATCTTGCTGTGTCATGCATCAGTTTTACCTTGAAGAGAGCTCTCATATCCACACTATCCCACTCGTGCAAAGTTTTATTTGGCCTCACAAGTTCACAATAAGTTGCTTGATGCCAAGGAGGGATGTTGATGCCGTCCCCCAGCCTTAAGAGCAAAGTTCACCATTCGCATTGCCTGGAAATTCGAACTGACCAAGAGAATAGTCACTATTCTGCGCCACAGTCTATTGATTCTTCCCCTTCTTTTTAGGGTACGATTGTGTTGCATTTTCCGGCTGAATCTCATGCAGTGGACATGAGAAACTATATTTACTAAATTTTACCTTACGGACTCTTTGTACCTCAGTCTTTCACATCATCTTCGCGAGACTGAGGTTTGAGCCTATATTTCAGTAAATTACCTTCACTAGTCTGCACTTCCAATAGGTATGAATAACTAAGTCTTTTACACTATCATTGTGAGACTAGGTCTGTACTTCCAATACCTCTAATGGTCGATTTTGTTGTTCAAGTAGTCTTTTAGCATCGGCAGTTTTTTGTGCTTCAATTCATATCTGAGGTAATCCATTTCTCAAGGGAATTTTGCAGAGCAATAAAAAGACATACAATAGGTTCATGAAGCCATCGATTGCTAATAAATCGCTCGGTACACCAGACAAAATAAAAATATCAATGACTCATGTGTGAAAGTGTCGTGCATTGGTACACTGTGGCATGATGATGAAACATAGGATGGCGTTATATGCTTTTTTATGTTGTAATCGTGCTCCTCAGGTTCCCTGAGAAATAACGACCCCACAGGCAGATTTTATTTGGCGTATGGATATAATTGAAAGGTGAAGATACTATCAGATACTATTTTAGGAACAGCCGGATCATCCCTGTGATAATCGAACTTTAGCTTCTTCACCTTCCACGATTGTAACACTATGGTATATTTTTCTTAACTTTTTTCACGTCAAGCGTCATGGCTTATCACAGATGCCTTCCAGGAGAGTACTGAAACTTGGGAGATTCGACTTTCCAAGTCCAAGAAATTAATCTACTTCTACAATCCAACCACCAAGGAGTCATGCTGGACAGCTCCTAGTGGCTACAAGAAGGAAAAAGTATTGAGTCTCAAAGGGGCAGAAAAATACCAAGGTCAAGTCGACAATCTCTTCAAGGGTGAGAAGGGCCAAGTGCGGGCTAGCCATCTCTTAGTAAAACACAAGGAGAGCAGACGTCCATCGAGCTGGAAGGAGGTACTTCTTGTTTGAATCTAGCACATCCGCGCAACCCTGACCATTAACCCTGTGAATGTCTCATGGTAGGCAAACATTACTCGCACTAAGGAAGAAGCCGTCAAAGTACTGAAGAATTACAAGGCGGAGATTGACGAGACTTCCGACAGGGCTGGAATGTTCGCAAAGCTGGCAACGAAGCATTCAGATTGTTCGTCACACAGCAATGGTGGTGACCTTGGCTGGTTTGGACCTGGGCAGATGCAAGAGACATTTGAGAAGGCAACCTACGCTCTGGATATCGGAAGCGTCAGCGATATCGTCAGCACCGACAGTGGTGTCCATCTTATTTTTCGCACAGCATGACGCCCATCGATATATTTTTTTGATAGTTTGCGGGACATATATATGCCATTATTGTTGAAGTGACAAATCCAAGTCATGTGACTCGTTGTGATTCATTGTAATATACAAACTTGGAAGAAATGAGTCTGATGTTGAGTCTGATATCTAGTTCAAACGGGGTCTATGAAGTTTAAGTCAAAAATGATAGACCAGAACTCAAGACCCATTCCTGGTAGTAAATGATTTTCTTCATCTTTAATCAATCATTAGAACATTTCTCAGTTTTTTTCTTCATAAATTTATAGCGTGGTGCTCAATCGGTGAAATCACAGTCCACGGAAGAATGCAAATATTCTATGTATTTGCTTCAGGGAACCTTCAGTCCCCTTCATCAGTATCACTATGGAAAGAGGACTGTGTAATCCAACTCATTACAACTTAGTTGCTCGGAACTGCTAACAAGTAATCAAGGATGATACCATCTTTCGTCAGTCATACTTACGAGTCACATGTTAGTTTTAACAAGATGAAATAGATAGGAAGCTGATTCAGGTACCAAGTGGCCTGCAGTCGCTACCATGTCATTTCCGCAGACAGTTGAGGCCATCACCATATCAAACGTATGCTGCCTATCCTATATCCCTATATAGCATTGACGCTTGATATCGGTATGCCGACGCCAGACCGGAGGGATCGAGATGCTAGAGAAGACTACACGTCCATTTCCGAAAGTCAACCCTGGAGATGTGGTTATCAAGGCTCGTGGTCAAACCTGATCTAAACACCCACTGACCTGATCCCATTTGCTCCACGGTGCACATAGGTAGAATATGCCGGAGTGAATTATATTGACACATACTTTCGGTTTGCTCTGATCATATGTATCAGTTGCTCAAGTTGACATAACTTCGTAGATCTGGCTTATACCCGTTGAAAACATTCCCTGCAATTATCGGCAAAGAAACAGCTGGCACCATTGTAGCATTACCTGCCGATCCCGCTGTGTTGAGCAATATAACTTTCAAGCGGAATGGCTTTGCTGTGGGAAAGAAAGTTGCCGCTGTATGTCCTTGTCTGTAATAATAACCAACTTCTCGTTCTGACTTTCGGCGAAGGACTTGAACGGAACTCATGCTACTTATATCGCTGTACCCTGGACATCCGTGTACGCTCTTCCGGAAAGTATCTCCACGCGGGAGGGAGCTGCAGGCTTGCTGCAGGGCTTGACGGCCCTGACCTTCGTCGAAGAGGCTTACAAAGTCAAGAGAGGGGATAGTATTCTTATCCACACTGCCGCAGGGGGACTTGGGTCATTGTTCGCCCAGTTGGCGAGACGTGCTGGTGCAACTGTGATTGGGACTACCTCTACGTTCGAGAAGGCGAAATTTGCAAAAGAAAACGGTGTAGATCATGTTATTTTGTATACGCAAGAAGACACTGTCGCACGAGTCCTTGAACTGACCAATGGAGAAGGAGTTGATGCCATTTTCGACGGGGTCGGGAAGACAACGTGTGTTTTTCTGTCAATTGACTTTGCTGACTATCGAACGAGTTTCTGCACGTAGGTTTAATGATAATTTCAAGATGATCAAACGCAAAGGGACGCTTGTCTCAGTTGGGAATGCGTCGGGACCGGTGGAACCTTTCTCCCTTTTGAGGCTTATGGATAAGAATATCAGGTTATTGCGCCCAATGTGTGTCTATCATCTTGACCTTTATGCTCCTCTATTTACTTGTCACCCACAGGTTGTCTAATTATGTCTATACTCCAGAGGAAGCGTACCAATACGCCCAACAGCTTTGGGCTTTATTGACAGAGAATGCCTTAAGGCTCAACATTTTCAATGAGTACTCATTTACGACAGAAGGTGTGCGGCAGGCACATCAGGATCTAACAGGAGGGAAAACGACAGGAAAATTATTAATCAAGATTACGAGTCACTAGTCGGGCTCCTATATCCAACAACAGCTGATACTCCTGATCATCTACACTTTCTAATGTAGTGCTGGTGTGGGTAACCTGCCCAACCATCCAAGTAGTCAGACCCCAATGTGTATAGTTAACTATTGATCCTGAGTGCTCTGTTGAAAGAATTGATCGAGGTGTAAGAGAGGAATGAGCATAAAATTAGGGCCTCGGAAGATAAACAAAAATTATAAAAGTGACATGATTTCAACACAACGTTGTGGACCATAAACATAGAGATGAAAAGAACTTGTCATCTCCATCCATTACGTAACAATATAGTCCAATTTTTTTACTCAGCAACCTCTTCCTTCATTTCTACTCATCTAACGACTGAGCACGAAGCACTTCAATATATTTGCTGAAACTTGGGACAGGGTGTAGTTTGAAAAGGGTCACGAGATCTTGTGAAATCTCACCTCTTACCAATATTGATATCTTTCATTCATTCATCTGCGTCTGTAGCTTGTAGGTTTCATAATATCATCAACAATGCTGGAGTAACCCAACACATCCATATGTAGCAGTTAAAGTACGAATTAATGGAAAACAAAGAAAGTTCCAGACTTCGCCGACCACTTCCTGTTCCTGGAGCTTACAAGTCGTCACCAGCTCAGAGACCCAACACGCCCACAAATGAACCCATTCCGACAAGCACTTTCTACGCATCAAATGTGCAAGTCTCCCAGTCTCAATCGAGTTATCCTCAACAAGCGGGCTCTAGCAAGACGCACGCTTATCTCCTTACTCCTGAAGTACAACCTGAGATTGTGGCAACTCATTACGATGATGCGGACTTGCCGCCTGATGGGACAGGGTGGTCGTCAGAGGATTGGAATCGAAGTTTTGATCTCAATAACTGGACTAATGCAAACACGACAGCGGGGTGGGATCGTAATGGAGGCTATCTCCTAGAGCAAAATGCTGTCAACGTTCCAATCACTGGCAGACAAGAACTTGAGGAAAGTCACTGGTGGGATCCGAATACTCGTGCCACTCATCAACGGCCTGGTCCTGGCATTCTCCCGCCTGCATTGCTGGAGCAACTACATGATTCTGAGCATTCGCTCTTTTCAGTTTCTGTCACTAGTCCAGATTCAATTCCCAGACAATCGTCCGAGAATCTAAACACTAAAAACCCGACCACCGTAGCTTCCGGTACAATCCTCTCCAGTTCCCCACCATCAGATGAAGTTCGGACATCTGTCCCTCATCCAAATGCTTATTATTGTCCGCGAGAAAACGGCTGGGTTATACTTATCTGGAAAACATCTATGATGTCTCCGCCTCTTGCTCAATCATTTGAAAATTCCAATCATTCTCCCTTGCCTAGTCAAGCGCGGCGGACGCAGACGGTTAACTGTGTTGGAGACAAAGGAGGCGAGCCTAACAAAACCCATCATTTTCACAAATATCCAAAAGCCATTGATGCTTACAAGTTGACTCCACCTTTGAAAATTGAGCGTTGGGAGACAGGAATGAAAACAGAAGGCAGATCGGAAAGCCTAGATAACCGCGCTGAAAAGGATGCTGGTTCACAAGACGATCAAAGTCAACAGAAAATCGAGGAGGGTGAATTGCTTGACCTCTACATATGCTGTCAATGCTCCCTTTACTGCGTAGCTTCGGATCTTATCCCTGGAGTGATTCCTACGGATTACCTCAATATTTTCATCAAGGATAAGCAGTCCAATCCACCACCTGGTAAAAGTGGAGAACAAGCGGTTGTCATCGCATTGGAGACTATAATGCTGTATGTTAATTGGCTTCCCGAGCCCACTCACAGGGTCTGAGTGATTTTAGCGCTTTAGAGAACATTTTATGGAAAGGGGAAACAAGAGCACTCAAGGTCAACTCCCAGAGCAATATATTTCAATCGAAAGTAGGGTGGAATGCTACCACGTATGTCTACTTATCCACACGACTCCTCCTTCCTCATCTTTTTAGACAATGCATCTTTCAAGTACTTGGCTTCTCTGAAGAAGGTGGTAATGAGCTCCTCCTATGTCCTCCAAATGTGCAGCAGACAGATCTGATCGGGAAAATCATGAGGCGAAAGTTGCTCCGCGCCTGGGTGGAATTAGGTGCCTGGCTTGAAAACTTCCGCAAAAAACATCGTAGGTCGTGGTTCTTCTGGTCAACAAAGCTATTCATTCTCCTTAGTCCCATTGTTGAGGGACGTCAGAATGCGGCAAATCTGGGTGAAGATTGACAATGTCAGAGAAATGTATCAAGCGGCCATAGGGGCACATCCTGATCAAAGTTTGTGATTTATTCTTGAGCCTCTTAGCTAAATCATTGGCTGACCTAACTCCAGTTCCTCGGAACGATTTATCCATATCACAGAACGAAGCCTTGGTTCCCGTTTCTGAGTTATTGGATGACATGGGACTCACATTCAGGACATATTCTCCAGGTGACATATGATGCTATCCTTTATCTGTTCCTCTTACGAGAATTGACTAGAGCTCCTGGCTTTTGGTTATTTGGCTCAATGCCGCTGTGATCCCGAACACACAGTGCAATACTTCGGTCACCTGACTGCCATTGTAAGAGCCCTCGAAACCAGTGGGGAGCCTTCACTGCTGCTACAAAATCTATTGATATCGGAAAATATGCGTGATAGATTCACGCGTGAGGATATCGACAACGCTGCCGCTATACTTGGTTTTGGTGTGACAGGTGATCTAGGTGTCGAGTTGGAAGATGACGTCGAGGACGAATTCATTGAAAATGCCTGGAAGGAGGTTGTCAAGAAATCTTGGAAAGATGCCGAGTACGGCAATGATTTACAAAGGAAAGCTAACGATGCTTTACGGGTGATCGCAGAAGCGAAAGGCAGATACAATTTGCGGCAAACCTGGCAGACCAAGAAAAACCGCATGATGAGCCCTGATGGTGCCTATAAACTTTTGGAGGTTCCTGGAAATGTTGATGACAATATGCTGATCACTGTATTCTCCATCCGTGTTTGTCAAAAATCTATGATTTATCCTGGGTGCTCATTTAACGATCCCAGGTCGAAGAGCGGCCTTCTCAGATTAACACTATGCGGGACGCCCTCAACATTATTGCTGAAACACGGGACAGCGAGCGCTTGCGCCAATTTCTCATATCTGGTCAGGACCGTGAGTTTCGTCTCCTTCCCCGGATATTTATCCAATATGAATAATGATAACATAGCTGGGGACGTCAAGGCTGAAGTCAGTCCTGCCTTCCCCCGAGGTCTAAATCAACTTGGGAACACTTGTTATCTTAATTCTCTTCTACAAGTAGGGGTTTTTTTTTTGCTGATTCTCTTGATCTCTTTCGAGGTTGATGCACATCTATAGTATTTTTACACAATCAAAGAACTTCGGGAATCGGTCATGACAGCAACTAAGCTTGATGAATTTATCGATGAAGACAAGTTGACAGACGATGATTTGAAGAAGCACCGAGTAGGCGGCCGTTTGGTTACGAGACGCGAAATCATCAGGTCCAAGAAATGTAAGATATCTTCTGCTTTTGAATATAATTCTGATCCTCGTTCCAGTCCTAAATCAGTTGGCTGACTTATTCTCGAATCTTGAACACTGTCGAGAAATTGCAGTTACCCCCACACACGAGCTGGCCAAACTTGCTCTTGTCACTTCTCGTGACGAAGAGGACGACGAGATTGGAAAAGGCGGGACTGATTATTCTAATGATACTGACGCAACACTGGTTGATGATGGGCTATCCCGGCCGATTCTGACATCACAGGAGGTGACTCTTTCACCTCCTCTTTCACCTGCTTCTGTGCTTGGTAAACGAGCACGCGACGAGAAGAAAGGAAATGATATGGAGATTGACAACCCTATGTGCGAAAACTCCAAGGAAAAAGAAGCTTTCGTGCTCTCAAATGCACCTCCTCGAGCATCTGCTGACGACTCACCCGAATCATCGTCTTCCAGGAACTTGAATGAGGCCCAGGATCAGAAGCCACCACCTCTGCCTCCGCGGAGGATGCCAGAAGTATCATCGTCAGAAATGATGTTCGGTAAGCACTAGTACTTGAATTTCACCGACAGCCCTTGAATTAAATCCAATAGGCAGACAGCACGATGTAGCCGAGTGCATGGACAATTGTATGTTCCAAATTGAAACTGCACTCTTGAAATTCAGTGGAGATGGCGATAAAAGCACAGAGCACGTCAGCATCGTAAAGCGGTCAGTGTTTCGTGACTTTTTTTTATCTTTTGGTGACACTTTGTTTATCTAGACTTTTCTTTGGAAAGATTAAGCAGCGTCTAATTGGTCCTGTAAATGCACGTCAATCCCGTGTTTCTGTGCATGACAAAACAGATCTCTTCTCTCATCTGCCTGTCAATGTGACTGAAGATGGAACTGACATATATGATGGCCTCAGTGGATACTTTGATGATGTTGTGGACTTTCAAGGGGAAAAGGCACGGATGGAGATGTCCCTTGTCAAATTACCCCCTATTTTGCAGATACAACTTCAGGTAAGGTTTGAACCTGAAATACCGATTTATTATCCTGACAGGCTACAGCGTGTCCAATTTAACCGTGAAACACTGCAACCTTACAAGTCGCAAGCGTACGTTAAGTTCTGGGGAAACATCTACCTGGATCGATTTATGGATGACGCAGCACCTCAAAAGAAGCTCAAGTCTAAAGCTCTTCAAGTACAACTAAATGCTTGTCGAGAGAGACTCCGAATTCTTTCAGAGGGAAAAGTAATAACAATTGTCATCACCCTCCATTGCTCTTTGTTGATCATTCTCTGGTTAGAACTCCTCATTTGCTACTAGCATTGAAAACAGCATCAATTTCTTGTCTGGGCTTGAGAATAGCTCAGAATTTGGTGTTGACATCGATTTTCTTCTTGATCTCGAAAAAGAACGAGTGCGTGTGATAGAAGAAATTGAACATTTAGGTGAACGAGTGAGGGATCTAAAGGAAGAATTGGAGAGTCTCTGGGCGACCTCTAAAGCAGTGGAATACGAGCTCACATCAGTTTTCATTCACCGGGGTTCCTCGCCGTCTTGGGGACACTATTTTTTCTACTCGAAATACCTTCCAGATGCACCCGGCTCTTGGTTCAAGTATAATGATTCGGATGTCAGCTTAGTTTCATCTGACGAGGTCCTCGCTGATACCACAGGTTCAACGGCAAATCCTTATCTGGTACGTTCTCACAAGTGATTTTGCTCTCCCGTCGCTCTAACCGTAGTCGACAGCTCGTGTTTGCTAGGAAAGGATCCAACGTTGTGGATACTGTGAAACGATTCAAACATGATATAGAGAACGACTGACAAACTTGTTTAATATACCACCTGCAATTGTAGTATTCAACGGTTCAACCATTTATATGTACATGGAAGGCTCTGACTCTCAGCCCTTCTTGTAGTTTTTAAGCAACTACAACCGTGCCCCAAGCTTAATTGTGCTCACCTAGAAAAGAAGGAGTCTTGAGTCAGGAGGATGATGTTGCTATGTACTGATTCTGTCTAGCTCCAAAGTCTCTGAAGATCTCAGTTCGCGTTCGAGGTTTGATAGAAGTATATCCAGGTTATCGATAATTCCATCTAATCGCTCTTCAACGCCTTTCGCTACCCCATCGGCGGCAGCGAGTTGTCTCAGCAATTCTGTGACCTGAGGATCATCAGGATCATCAGGTTTATGGTCTTGTGCCTGGACAAGGCTAGATGCTGATGAAACCATAGCGGCCTCCAAGCTGGAGTTCAATTCTTTGAAATTCGAGCTTGACTTTGTGTTGTCCGAGTCATGAGCCATGATAGGTTTGTCGATAGGTTTGTGTCCAATTCCTTGACCTAAATAAGAGATCCCATCACCATGTTCTTAACTCCGATTCATTCATGGTTTCTCTTCAACCATCTCTCGATTCTCTCCTCTCCTCGCTAACCAAATCACCAATCTCTAAACTCGAACTTGAAACCTTGGTTGGTGAAACACTCAAGAACTCGGCTAGCCAGTCTTCACCAGAGAATTGGAAAAGCCAGTGGGAGTACTTGCTGAAGGATGAAATATTCAAGTTGGCGGTACGTGTTCCTTTTGATTCATCACAGCCCGTTCATATCTTCGATCAAGATGACCGAGGGAGAGGCTCTGAAGAAGGAGAGCTTTAGTTATTATGAGCAACTCAAAGTCAGATTGGACCTTGTTTTGACGTTTACAGAGCTGGGTGAGTACGGGATGCGATTGAGTGCTGCTACACCAAGCTTGAATGCCGTTTCCAGACGCCTGCGAACAGACATTTCCATTCATTGTTCTGCAGGACCTATTGGAGATGCAGACCATCAATTCATGTTCACACATATTCTCTTGGATTGAAACGCGCTCGTCAAGGCTTACGGAAGGCATGATTCCTCAGAAGGGCAAGGCCCTCATCTTACTTCGGACTCTCAATGACCTTCTCCGACGTCTGTCAAAATCCGGCTCCACCACTGTCTTCTGTGGTCGGATACTTACGTTCCTCAGCGGTGTATTTCCCTTAGGGGAACGGAGCGGTGTCAATCTACGAGGCGAGTATGGTACTACCTGGGAAGATGTCCGGTACCCAAAACTTGAGGGCGACATCAAGATGAATGAAGCACCCGTATCTAGTCAGGGCGAAGAGGACACCTCTATGCAAGTGGATCCAGGACCGGATGTAAGAAGATTACCTCGGACAATAGTAGATGAAAAGGAAGGTTGGTTTCTTGATCATTGTATCTTGTGGCGTTTCTGATATTTCCAAATATCGCAGATTTTTATAATACATTCTGGCACCTTCAAGTATCTTTTTCCAAACCCCCTGTATTTGCCAGCAAAGGTACTTTTTCGGAATTCAAAGACGCTGTCGATAAAGTCCTTCCGGTCATTAAAGAAGCAACTGCGAAAGAAAAGGCTATGATGGGCAGTCGAGTGGGGACAGGAATTAATTTATTAAAAAGGAAACGAGACTCAGAGAGCGAAGAAACGAACATCAATGAGTATTTCTTTGCCAAGTTTTTGACGTCCCCAGACTTGCTCGATCTTGAGGTACGCTTGTGAGCTGTTGAAATGCAGTGTTTGATTTTGAGAGTTTTTGCAAGATCGCAGACACACACTTTCGCCGTCAGTTCCTCTTTCAAATGGTTATTCTTCTGTGCCATATCTTGACTTTTACGAAAACTGATAAGGCCATTTGGGCAACACCACGCAATCGATCGCTACAAATGGACTTCAACCTAGAGCCCGATGACGCACGATGGACTCAGGAAACCCTGAACAAAGCCTTGGAGGAACTCAAGCAAACCACCCCGAATGGATATGCATTTGCTGAAACGATTCAAACAATCATGGAGCGCGAGAAGAATTGGGTCAAGTGGAAGAACGAGTTATGTGCACCATTTGACAAGGAGACATGGTTCGTGACTAGAGGCACTGAAAAGATTGGTTTGTTTGGGGCAACGAGGGAGTTGCGTCAGAGTTTGAGGCAGCCACGGGAAGATTGGCGATATACCCTGGGAACAGAGCCTCTGACTGAAATCTGGCAAATGGGCTATCGAGACCTGCATGACTTGGAGAATCCATTCCAGTTCAGTGATTATTCTCGCGTTATTCATCAATCAATTAATCATGATTATCATTCTTTAGGCCAGGTGACGTGAAAGACTTCGTTAAAAAGGTCAAACTTGAGGATAATCGGATTGAGATGCGCAAGAAGTCTCTCGCCAGGGTCACTGAACGCCAACTTGCTGCTCAGGAGGAAAAACCACAAGTTGAGAGTGACAGCAAAGAAACGCCTGCGAGTGTCGACGCATCAGCACCAACTGCAGTTGCCTCCGCACTACATCCCTCTCTCCCTCCACGACCACTGACAGCTGTTCAGCCAACGCAAGTACAGTCGGCTACAACTCCAATTTCTAATTCAACCACGACTCAAGCTCCAGCTCCAGTAGTATCTGTCAAGAAAACGGAACCACTAGATCCTCAAATTGCAAAATTCGAGGAGGTGCGTCTTCTACTTTGTTGGCGAATCCAACCTTCATATAATCACAGAACAAACAAAGATGGTCTTGGCTTGCACTTCGGACAGCTCGCGATCAATATTTACAGCACTTTGGCAGAATTGGCACCGGTGACGTTGCACTCCTCGTACAGGAGATTGAGAAAGAACGCATAGCCGAACGAGAGAAGACGCATAGGGCTGATGAAGTGACGAGCACCATAGATGAGGCAATTTCTAGAACTCCTGTCCCTGAAACATCGACGATACATGAGACTCAGCCCGCTACTACTCATGATGATCAGGGGACAGATTTTGAGGGAACGGATGGACAACCTTGAGAAGCCATTCATCATAGTGTTATCTGAAGTACTATTAGTGCCTTCAGTCATTCGGTGTTTACTATATATCGTTGTAGATGGGCTCGAATGGTCGCTGACTTGAGTAGGTTGAAACCTCTCAAATCATTTGCCTAATCCTCACCAACATAAAATAAAGTGAAAACTTTTGCATTCATAGAAAAACTAGTTATAAGTGTGGAAGCAGGAAATTGATGGTGAGGTGTGGATGGGTTCGTGTAATATCTCATGTAACATTGCAGTTATTACAATTACCTTGGATACATTTCTCATGTAACATCTTCCCTTCATACGGCATGCTTTCCTTCTCTCGAATTTTTATTATCGAATTATAGGGGATTCAAATGCTATTGTAGCCATCCTTTACCGAAATTATGTTTATGTTTGGGTTGAAAAAATGTACACATCAGGTTTGAAACGATCATTGATAACCCATACTTAGATTACTTAAATTTTCACTTTCAAAATCTTTTACTTCCAACTTCACTCAACATATCAGGGTTATGCCCGCTGAACCAGCCCTCAAGGTATGCGTGTTCTTTACGTAGATCTACTTTTCTCAGTAAAGGCAGAATGTCCTGGTGACTGGTGGTGCCGGTTATATCGGTATGCTCTTCTCACTGACAAGATGCTTCTATCCAGTCAACCCCTTCACTAGGCTCACATGTTATCTACACTCTTCAGAAAACAAGGCGCTACAAAGTTATTTCAATAGACAACTATCATAATTCTTTACCAGCCGCTCTCGCTCGCGTGTCTCGGCTTTCTGAAAACGAGCTTCCGCAAAATGCGACATCTCTCGAGCGCGAGAGCACCGAGATTGACTCTATTAACTGCGACCTTACCAAACCCGAACAGCTCCGTGCAGTATTCGAAAAGTACGGAAAAGGTGGTATCTGGGGTGTAGTTCACATCGCGGTAAGCCCAGCATGAACGAAATTTTCGGCGTTTGAGCCTGCTTCATAGGCGTACAAAGCCGTTGGAGAATCGACCGAGGTACCATTAGTCTACTACGCTAACAATGTTTCTGCTTCTGTCTCTCTTCTTCAAATCATGGATGAGTTCGACTGCCGAAGAATTGTTTACTCGTCATCTGCTACTGTGTATGGGACACCGCCCATCATCCCAATTCCAGAGACAACCCGACTGCAAGCAGACAGTCCATACGGCAAGACTAAGGTGATGGTAGAAACCATTGTAGAGGACTTATGCCACTGTAAGGAATGATCTCTTGCATTGCGTTCAGATTAATCAGCTCGGCATTTTGTAGCTGATCCGAGATGGCGGGGGATCTCCTTGCGTTATTTCAAGTGAGCTCCTAAATTTGCCCGTCTACAATGTGCGACTTCTCCCAGTCCCGCAGGTGCCCATCCTTCTGGTTTCATTGGTGAAGACCCTCGCGGTCGACCTGGGAATCTTCTCCCCCTCCTCGCACAGATGGCCGTAGGGCGCGTGAAGGATCCAGTTTTGAAAATTTTTGGAAATGATTATCCTACACCGTGAATGACTTTCGTTGTCTTATGTTCCCGGAGACAAAACTCACGAATTTGAAGCGACGGAACTTGTGTTCGCGACTATCTGCATGTTCTTGATCTCGCATCCGGCCACAGTCTGGCTCTGGATGCCCTGGAAGAGGGTTCTTCTATCTTCTCCGGAAGGAGCGAAGCTTTCTACAAAGCATACAACCTTGGAAAGGGTAGGGGTATGAGCGTCCTCCAGATCGTTGAAGCAATGCGCGAAGCTACTGGTTATCAATATCAATATGAAATGATTGGTAGACGGTAAGTGAATCAATCTCTGATCGAAATTGACCTTGTTTCATTCACGATATCTCTCAGACGTGGTGATGTCCCAGATCTGACTGCTGATCCATCGTTGGCCGAGAGTGAGCTGGGCTTCAAGGCACCTCAAGACCTCAGAACAATGTGTCGCGATCTCTGGAATTGGCAGAAGAAGAACCCGCTCGGATATGGGGAGCAGTAGCCAACTCTCTGAGACTTTCTTCATAAATATAATCTGTCTACGGAAATTGTTTTTATCCCTGTTCTTATCCCTTCCCAATGTTCTACACCATGTTTCTGAAGTGGCAGGAGCCTTGCTACGACTGACGTGCAGGTAAGTATACTGAGATGGAACAATCGGTCTTGTAGGCAGAGAGAGGTTGGACTTCATTCGCACCAAGGCGCCATTTAGAATTCAGTAGGTCGAGTGCTTTCTGAGGTGCTTTCTGAGTGCTCTCTGGGAGCCAGAAGGTCACTTATTAAATATGATTTCATAAAACAATTTTGAATTTTGATACGCTTCGGTTGGCTCAAAGTGTTCAGGAGTTTACTTTGCACGCCAGTAAGGTTCCATGTCCTTATGTAGAATCAGAAATAAGAATAAATGTCATTGTGGTAACCAAGCAAACTCCCTGGCTTCTTCGAGTTGTTAGAGGCGTATGTACGCTACATACGCACGTCGTTCAATGAATAAATCTGGTTGTGAGGTGTTGCTTGAACCCAGAAGTAGATGAACTTGTCTTAGCTGTGATACTGTCGATGATTGAAATGCCGGGACATCAAACCACTCTTTTGATGGACAGTATTATCAATTTGTTGTGATTTTGTATAGGCGCACATCATCCTCACACAAAACATCCAGCTGTGTTCGTTCGATGTGAGACGAGATATCAGAGATGCAGAGGCATTCATCTATCAAGATTGTGAGCAAACACATGAGGGAACGAACTCTTTTACCTTGGATGCGGCAAATGAAAGTTTCGGTAGTTGCTTGGTTGCGCAAAGCCAGTGCTATAAGAGCATATCTAGATTTCCACTCGCTGTCTTCCTTCCTCAAAGCGATTCTGAGGAAACCAACTAGGGCAGGAATCAGGGACGGATCAAAGACCTAACGGAGTGGCGTAAGCATCAAATGTTCAGCGATCCACATATAGACGACGAACAATATCTGCACCCAGGATGACGTCGGGTTTGAGGTCATGTTCAAGATAAGATGCCAGTTCGCAGCTTTGGTGGTTATCCAAAGAAACGGACCAATCCAGTTTCTGAATGTGCACATTTGGGTGGATCGAGGAACAATCTTCACTAGGTGTCAGACACTCTGAGGCAAAACTGAAATGCTTACTGCACGGAAGAACGATATTTTTTTTGCACCGCGCCAGGACTTCTTCGTTGATGTCAGTCAGATACAAGGTGCCGTTCTGGTCGCTGTAGCCTGATGCCGCAGCGTGCTGAAGCTGCAACGATGCAATCACTATGCCAAGGAAGCCAACTCCAGAACCCAGTTCTAAGACTCGTCGAGTTCCGACCACATCTTCATTTTTTTCCATGAATGAAGAAAATACTTATATACGAAAAACGTCTAGACAGACCTGAGTTTTCTGAGAGGTAATTAGCTAGAACTAAACTGGCTCCCCATGTTCGTAATCCAGTGGTACCACTCTCGATTAGTCTCCTTGATTCCAAAAGGGTCGCTGTTCTGTATCCCGAAGAATCTACAGCGCTAATAGATGATTTGGGAGGTTGATGGGGTAAGAATCGCCAAAAATATGTCACGTAGGAATCAACTGGCGGCTGGTGGATCAAGGGCAATCGACGTCCGCAGATTTGCTCTGGGGTTGAGGAACTAATTTTTCTCCATGATCGTTCAAGGAATGAACAACGATGTATCGGAAATTACCTACGGGCCAGAAGCAGCAAGCAACTCCAAGTACCGTTCGTAAAATCTTGGATCGACTTCAAAGTCGTGAGTCTGCAAATCCAGCCAATCTTGACGCCCATAGATTAGAAATTCAAGACTTGGCATACCTTCTGGGCATTTTCCAGGTTCTCAAGGACCCATTTCCAGAAATTCCGCTGATATTGGAATGAAGGAGGATACGATAAGAAATGTGGACTGAGAAACACGGAATATAGCAGAAAATGATGGATTTTGTCTGTTGATATGTGATTTGGCCATTCCAATAGATTCACCGGCCGAAGTATTGCAAAACCAATGAGTAAATGAAAGAGCTCCAGTTCGTACACCATTGTACACCATTGATCATTTCATTACGGTGATTTTGTCACAAAATTAAATAGTTAATCACGTGCGAAAACCCTACGAATTTTTAACATCCCACGTACATCAGCAGATGCTCTCTCTTTTCCGACGGGCCTCTAGGTTCCCTGCTGGTTCGCGTCCATGCTTGTGCTTCCCCACGCGTCGTAACATCTCCTGGACATTGACACGATGGTCTAATGCTGCCCCGGAGCCACCCACACTTGAGGAGGAGGCTGGACTCGAAGCCACCAGTCCTGCAACTGCCTTTGCAGAAGAGTTAGAGTCACTTGACAGGCATGTCACGGAAGGAAAAGAGTCCAAGGAAATTTCGTACAATGAGTGGCTGAAAACCATCGGTGCCCAGTACAAGAATGCCAAACCAAACAACTGGCTTGGAGGTGACGTGGTAGGCGTCTCAATCGTCGGGTTGGCACTTGTATCTCAATGTCCCTTCTAAGCCGTTTCCAATGAATCCCAGTTTCACGCCTCCTCCCCCGCTGTCAGATGAGTTCCGCCAGCAGATTTACGAGGATTATATGAAGGACCCGATAAAAAACAGTGTCAGGAGTCTATCTCAGCGTCATCATCTGAGCCTCAAGCGTGTCGATGCTATCCTTCGTCTGAAAGGTTTGGAGTATTCTTGGTACAAAGTATGTGCATGCTTTTTCTCTATTCAGACTCAAAACGATGAGTCGAACGAAATTTTTCGATTAGTCTTGAAGACATCACGCGATCAATGGTTAAATTGCACTTTTTCTGATCTTTTTAAACCCTGTTATCCTTGAATCGTAGCTGACTAAAATTCATTTTATAGGTAGATATCTTCTCACTACCAAGTTATCGTAGTTGCTAATCAACTTCTGTTGTTTTTTCCTTTCAGGAGGTGAGTTTAATAGCCCATATCCTTCGGTTATGATGAAATTTCTTCATCATTCGCGAGTTGGAAGACTGTCTGTGGTGCCTTACATCGCCCGGAGCATGGTTAGAACCGTTTCAACCCCATCTGAATTGATCTCTCTTCAAGTATATTGAGTAGACACTGAATTTTTTGTGCAGAAAAAACAAATTCAATATGGGTTCCAATGTGGCATGGAGAAACTTCTTGGAGTTGGAGTCAAACCATACAGATCAGCCAAGGTTCACTGGGATGGTCCCCGATGGGAAGCTATTGAAGCAGATTTTCTCGAGCAAGACGAAAACCGTGATGCCCAACGCCGAAGATATCAACGTCAGTATTGGGAATCCGTCCCCGAGGATGGTCGAGTAAGCTGGCACACCTGTCTATGATCCCCATCAGCTGAATTGGAGCAAATGTAGGAACCCATTGTGCCAGCCGCACTCGAGCATGCTAAGCAACTTGGGCGAGACTTCGCTCAGCGAGGGGAGAATCTGAAGTCGACTCATCCTCAACTCATGATTCAAAACACCAAAAAATCATATATCAAGACACCACGGAGATCTCAGAGCCTGGAGAAGGTTGGCCGGCCTATGCTCGAGATCCGGGATGTTGGTGGCAAGTTTCTCGACCTCAATGATAGTGTCAAACGAATCTCGATAGCAAGGAAGCAAACAGCAGGTAGACTGAAGGGGCCTCAAAGACGCAGCAAGAGGCATAAAGGGCGTGAGAAGAGACATGAAGATAGGACGCGTGAGAGGCATGAAAGGCGCAAAGCAGAGCTTCAGTCGTGAAAGTATTTTTCAGAGTTTTTAATCGTATATTTATGTCGCTATCACCCCTGATCCCTCAGGGATCTTTTTGACTAAACCCTCTACTTTCAAGTCATAAATTGTGATTCTACCAAAGAAATCGGAACTCCCTTTGAATACGAGCTTTATTGCCCGGACACCATCGTCCATTCTGGAATTGATGGGTTGCAGGTCAAATGTCTGTCGGCGGTTGATGTCTTCCGGGTAGATACTTGCTACAACGCGCCACTCATTCATGGAATCAGGTGATGCTGGTACTTGGATTAGACAAGGGGTTCCGACAAATCCCCCTTGAAAGACAAGGGAGATGCGACGAGGTGAAACAAAATCTGCAAAGTGTAATTGGATTGATTGGGGTAGTTCCTGAGGATGAGCAAGTCAGAGGATATAGGAAAAATCAAGGTAATTTCTCAACTCCTCGTGATGTCCAACAAGTCTCTACAACCCCATCCGTTAGATGTTCTTTACCTACGGACTTATCAAGGGTTGAGCTGACCCTGTCCTAGTGACGTGAGCTACTCTCTGTCAGAATTCTGACTGTGACTCGCCTGACAACCGTACTCTCATTGATCAGCGAGACGAATTCCATGTCAAAGTAAGATTGTGAGAATAATATGAAATGATCAGAGTTCAAAATAGTGCTCTATTTGATTTCAAATCAATGTCTTATCGCGGTGCACTCCCAGCGTGGCTCAACAATGCTTACACAGAGTCTAATATCAATTCCGTCCTTCGAACCCTTTCAGAGCGTGAATCGAGACGAGAACATGTTCGATTGTTGAGTCGAGCTGGAGTAATGTCGGGCTTCTCAAGCGGTTCGGAGGTTCCTCATTCTCTGGTCGTCGTTCCCGACCCCTACCTGAAGTATTATTCCGTGGCCATTGCGAATCAAATGCGAAATATTCCACACAATCGCTACGCTGACGTTGTACCATATGATCGCACGCGGATTATTGTGGGGAGTGGCAACACCCCAGGGAGATACCTCAATGCTGACTGGGTGCTGGAGCGGTACGGACACAAGTGGTGGATAGCTACACAGGCACCGTTACCTATGACAATCCATACATTTCTCAGTTTCATCATGCAGCCGATTTCCACTCCCCAAGTGACGTCTAACTTGAAACTCGAAGATGATGCAGCTACCCATCTCACAAGCCGAATCCGGACAGTTGTGCAATTGACAAAGAATGTCGAAGGTGGTCGGACGAAAGCTCATCTCTATTTCCCCACTGAAGTTGGCAAATCTGTTATTGTGCCTCCTGACCCTGAGCTACCTGCGCAGGCACTCAAGGTGACGCTCATACACACGCAAGATCATGAAGATGCCCACTGTTTACAAAGTATAGTTGCAATCTCACCTGTCAATTCGGATTCAACTATCCAATCAACTAGGTTGAAAAACATGGATGAGAGCGAAGATTCATATGGACTAGAGGAAGATGATAATAACAGGGTCATCTTCCAGCACTTGATGTATACCGCTTGGCCCGATCACGGTGTTCCTGAGGACCGTCAATCTCTACTGGCTTTTGTGAAGCTAGTCGATCAGTTGAACAGAGACCCAAATTTTGACAGTCCTTCACCATCGATTACTCGAACACGTGTGCTCCAGCATCGTGATGATCCTGATCCACCCATCGTCGTAGGTTGCTCAGCAGGCATTGGACGTACGGGGTCTTTTATCGCGCTGTCTTCTCTCCTACGACATAGCGGATTCTTAGCCCCTGCTGCGACACCAACTCCTGCATCAGTCATTCCCTCTTCTCCTCTTGGCATGTTACCTGAGGGCTTGACAAGCGATCTCGTTTTACAAGAAATAGATTTCTTGAGGGAGCAGCGCCCCCGGATGGTAGAAAGGCCTCAGCAAACGTTGCTCATTTACCAGATTTTGGTCAGTGCTTGCCTAGCCTCTCGAGCAACTTCAAGCTGCCTGTTTCTCGGAAAAGGTGATGTTGCCAAAGGTACTTAAGTAATAGCAAAAAAGAAAGAATTATATGATATAAGTATATATATAGGATTTATAACCAGCTGTATATTGAGCCAGCGCTTGTTTTTGTATGCCTCACGTGTTTTGAAAATTATATGAATGTGAGAGTGCTAGCCTGGTATGATCTACCAAGTTGTGTTCAGGCAGTCCAAGAATGCAGCAACAAGTGGTCATATTGATGATGTCTGATGCTATCTTTGGTGGTGATGGTCATGAGGCTGATGTGAAAGGTGACCAGGAGCTCTCAGATGTTGAGCGCATGCATCACCAGATAGATGAAGGAATTTTCAGGGCCTGGTATGGGGTCACGTGGTGCCAAGGTTTGATGGTTTGATGGACATCTATCTGTCACCATCACTAGACTCTCCCGTCACCATGATGGCCCGTACAAAGCGAATATTTGGCGGTCCCTTGCAGCCCCAGCATGGGCTCAGGATGGTGCCCAAGCCCGTCGTCAGCTCTGCAGATGCCAAGAAATTCGGACTCGAGAACGTATGTTAGCCCATTATAAATTTTGTCACCCCTAGTGATTATCTTTTCAGTTCGGGAATACCTGGTGTGCTTCTTTGTGCGATTTCTTGGTCACTCCCTTACTCTTGTCTGTCCAGCTATGCCAATTCTGTGCTCCAAGCCCTCTATTTCTGCGCTCCTTTTCGCGACCTTATCATACAGACTGTAGACCCCTCTCTCCCCCGTGATTATCCTCCTCCCGTTGCAAATGATCTCAAAAAGCCTGCTTCCTCGCAATATTCCCTCACCCCTGTCCGTCGCAAACCCGACCGCAAGCGCCCATCGCTCGACAATCCTCCTGACTCGTTCTCCACTGCTTCCCAACCACTTTACCCTATTCCATCCTCCCCGCCTACTCTCTTTTCTGCTCTCCGGTCTCTGTTCCTCTTCATTTCAACACATCCGGGAGATAAGGGTACGGTGGCACCCAAAGCATTTATTGACAAACTCAAGGAAAGCAAGGAAGATTTCCGCGGGACCATGCATCAGGATGCCCATGAGTTTCTGAATCATCTGCTAAACACCGTTGTTGAGGAGCTTGAGGAAGAGAGGAAATCGGCACAGAATTGCACCCAAGCAGAAGACTGTGAGTTTGATTGAACTCGATATTTCGTCCTTACTAACCGTTGTCCGCATTTCTCCAGTGACCGGTTCTCTGGCAACTCTGGCCTCTAAAGCACCTCCGACTATTGTGACGGCAACGACCAGCTCAAACTCAGGTACTTCTCCCCAGGATGCCACACTGGTCCACCGCCTCTTCGAGGGTGTTCTGACTAGTGAAACCCGGTGCTTGACTTGTGAGACGGTCGGTGTTCCCTTCTGTTTCTAGTCGCTCCCGCTGATCAAGTGTCTAGGTTTCCTCCCGTGACGAGTCTTTCCTCGACCTTTCAATAGACATTGAACAGAACTCCAGTGTAACAGCATGCCTGCGGTCATTTAGTGCGAGTGAGATGTTATGTCAAAGAAATAAATTCTTTTGCGACTCGTGCTGTGATCTTCAAGAGGCAGAGAAACGGTGGGTCTAGTGATTAGAGTAGTCAATTGGTTGCTCACCATGTCGTTCGTAGCATGAAGATCAAGAAGTTACCCAATGTTCTTGCACTACATCTTAAACGCTTCAAATTCCAAGAGGATGTGCAAAAATACATCAAATTAAGTTATCGCGTCGCTTTCCCTCACGAATTGCGGCTGTTCAATACCGTGGATGATCTTGAGAACGCAGACCGATTGTATAGCCTCTTTGCTATCGTAGTTCATATTGGAAAGTGAGTGAATGGTTCCCATATGTGTATGTTACTGATCTTTCATTTAGTGGACCACATCATGGCCATTATATCTCTATTGTCAAGTCTGCTGGAACTTGGCTTGTGTTCGACGACGACAATGTATACCCTATACCTGAAGGCGATATTCCCAAGTACTATGGGGACTCTCATTCCGGATCGGCGTATGTTTTATACTACCAGGCTGTTGACATTGACCTCGGTTCTCTGGGACTCAAGTCCCCTGATTCTCCCCTATCACCTGAACCTGAATTAAGTGGTATTAAGCTACGAACACCTTCGCAACAGCTTGTGCCTTCACTGCCCCCGGGCCTCAGCAAAGTTGAGTCTCGTGAAACAGAAACCTCTGTTGTTGTCACACTTCCGTCCTCACAACTTCCTATCACCTCTGCATCTATCGCCGACAAATCTTCCAGCCTTACATCGGGAGACTCTCCTATCTTTCCGCTTCCCAACACGTCTCCACTCATAGCCCCACCCTCCCCCAGCGTTGCTCATCCAGTTCTATCTCCTGTCCGTCGTGGTATTTCCAACAATGGTCGACCAAATACTGCAATATCATATCCAGACGACAGATCGGACCAGTCTAACCAGTTCATACAGTCTGACTCGCCGCGATCAACTCACCATTCAGCTTCTTCTCCATCTCTGGTCATTCCTGATGATCCATCGTCTATTCCGTCAGTTCCTCATATTTCGTCGTTGTCTACTCTAGTATCTGTACTCCCCAATGGAAAAGTGAAAGACAAGGGAAAAGACAAAACTCGGAAGGCGAGCGGTTGGTTCAAGAGAAGAAGTTTCCTATTAGGTGATAAGTCAAAGTCTGACAAGTCGATTGATGAGTTACCACCCTCTCCTGTACTCAAAGAGCGATCTCCATCTGCCAATTGGTATAAGACCACCTCCCAAATTAAACGACGTCCCTCTCAGACAGCAATGACCCATGACCTGCTACTCAAGAGCCCTAACCTGGAGCCTCCCCAAGCAGTTACTGCTGTTTCATCACACACCTCTTCTAGTGCGACACAACAAGATAGTTCCTCCTCGGGCCCTTCAATACTTTTATCATCGCCAGCCACAACAGTTTCATCTTCCCCTCCACCCATTCTTCCGAAGTCTTTTTCGAGATCATCACAGCCAACCGATCAGATAGATGTTTCGCCTTCCCAGAAATCGTCTCTAGTACTTGGTCATCGTTCTCGAGCATCACTGGATCACCATAAAAATGTGACACCAAACACTCGCACATATGTCGCTCCAAGGCCATTCACTGCAAACGCCAGCTCGGCTCCCACACCCAGTAAAGCGAATCATTTTCCAGCTAAAGTAAATCCACCTCTTGGCTCATCCTCTAAAAATTTCTCTAAATATGATATGTTAATCAAGAATGGAATGGAGTCAGCGACCAGCGACCCGTCAAATCATGTAAACGGACATTACCCTCAGGCTAGTTTAAATACTTTGTTGGAATCTCATCCAAATTCACCATCCGCATCTGCACCATCCTTGCCTACTATTCCATCCCCGGCTTCGTCGAGACATGTTTTCAGCTATCTGAACCAGGATGTCACGACCACAAGCTCTCCAATTAGTACCAGTGGGCTGAAGCGGACGAAGAGAAAATTGAGTCTGACTGCACCTATGCTTGGAATCGGGAAGAAGGAGAGGGACAAAGATGGTCGTAAAGATAAGGTTTCATCAAATTCATTCATGCAGCGATTTTGAGCCCGTTGTGCGATACTGATGGCCAGAGAGGTATGGAGACGTTCTTGTTTAGTTTATTCATTCTTGATTCTGTTTTGCAACATTTCATTTGAGTTTTTTCATCATTGCCTCCTTGGGTTCCGCTATCATTATGATCTTCCTAAGTGTTCATTGATTGATGCTCTCCATCAGCATTCCCCCTTGTACTCATTCCAACTATTGCATTCGCGCAATGGATGGGCTCGATAATTGATAGCTTCTTGTATTATCCTGTGTAACGCGAACTTACGATCTTCCTCGCTTTTACTTATTTGTAGGAGTCAGCATTATATTGTCCCATTTGTCGCCATGTCGTCGCATTCTCCCGAATTGTACCAGCGCTTTGTAATACATGTCGCAACAAAGAATATATTTAAACAGTGTATCTCAAGTCTCTACCATAATTTCTACCAGAATCTCTACCAGAGTCCCTACCAGAGTCCCTACCAAAGCCCAGCCAGTCGGATAAACTAGGTCGACTGGACACAGAGCGGGTATGTGAACAATCTCTGGAGTACCAACAATCTTGTTCGGCAATCTCTTGAGACATTCTTCCTTTCCACCCAGCAAATCTCTGATCTGGCTCGACCGTAAGGCCCATGTCAAGTATCCGGACACCAAGCTCTCCTTGGACAGCAACACACACACGTCCTATACTTTCATCCCAGGCAATGGCATTGATTCCCTTGGAAGAAAAGGCATGAGCATCGTCCAATCCTATTTCAATACATCCATAAAGACCGCTCGGATGGAATGGACGCTCAGAGCGCATAAATGCCAATGAATTATCTTTAGGCCTTTCAGGGTATGTGATTTTTTGGACTTCAGGAGAAAGATACCGCCGGAACCTGAGCATGGACGGAGAGATTCTCCTGTCGTCCTTGGAGGTTGTGTAATAGACGGCGCGATAATTTCCAGGGAGGACATGCACGACTTGAGGATCAGTCTGATGGCACGACTGATGTGTATAGTACCTCTGTGCCTCTGTTCTGAGAAGTTCCCATTCTGGCGTCGGTCCGTCGGGAAGTGGGGCAGGATCTACGATATACTTTGAGATGTAGTGAATCTTCCCATCTGACGTTTGCTCGCACATGGGCCACAGGCTGAAGTGCATCAGGCCATAAGGGGTGCATGACTGAAAATAGATAGAGACGGGTGGCAGAGGTTCGTTTTGGAACTTAGGGAATTTTGGAGAGGAGTCGGCTATCAGAGGTTCCGAAATGAGGACTTTGAGGAGCGCGTAAGGGAGGGCGTATTTGACAATAATGTAGTGCGTAGGGGCTTGTACAGAGTGTGCGATGGGGAAGTCGTAGAGTTCGATTACCCATTCTTCGCGATGAGTTATGATAATGCACTGGCGAACGACAAGGATTTGTTTTTGTTTGGGAAGTGGGAGGATGGCACGAATCGTCTATTGAGACATGATTGTCAGACGTGAAGAGGGTAATACGAACTATTTGAATGACGCGTACTTCGTAGTCGAAATCTGGATGATCAGTGCATTTTAGAATGACCGGATAGGGCATTCTACAATTATAGAATGAGATATAGAGATCGTTAGTCACGATGACAACCCAAGGAGCGCCTTCATTGTCGAACGAGGCAAGTTGGCTGATATCGCTGTCGATTTCAATAGAGGTTAAGAAATGGAAAGGGCCACTGCTCTGCTCCTCGAGCCTACGTTCATGTTCGGGCGAACCCCAGACAATGTTGGGGTCACTGATATATTCAAGGACATTCATGGGGACATAGAACACCAAGACTTCAGAGAAGTAAGGGGGTACTTGAAGTGGATGCTCGTGGCTCATTTGTGAGAGATTGATACTGCGTTGATCGTGGACGATGAGCAAAAATGCAAGTGGTGTGTGTATGCAAGTTGAGAAGAAACGCACCCGAAAGGAGGATGGTCATAAAAACATCGCCTTACGCAGGTGATGAGGATACAGTGCTTGTCATGGATCTTCATGTACCGGGTCTGAATGCGAAAGATCTTGGCAAAGGTTTGGACTCGAGCGATGGCCTGTGGACCGGAAGGATGATCGAGGATATAGAGGATGAGATAGTAGCGATAGCTGCCCTTGTCTCTGACAGAAGCCACCATATACTTGCCACCAGGAAGTAGTGACATGTCGAGTACCTCATAGTGCGCCTCGAGAAGTATCCGAGTGATGACCTTTGGCTGACTGGCGCGCCAGTTGTCATCGAGCGAAATCGTCCGTGTGACGATCTGCTCAGCCTCGTAGTATAAGTCCTTGTTGGAATAGTCAAAAGTTGGGCGCAAGTACACCACAGGGTGGTGATTCATGCGCGACAAAAAACGCCGCCATATGGACGGTTCATGTGTAATCAGAAAGAATGCTTTGTTCACCTTGACGACGCCATGGTCATTATCTGGTTAGAGCACGAGATGTGAGTGCTACACATACACGTCTGAGACAGATTATATCCTCCACTGCGAGGCAGGGAAAGATGTAGTCGAGGTAAACCAGGAGAGGAAGACGAAGAAAGAAGCAAGAGGGGTATCGCCTGGAGTAGAGCTGGAGGGCATTGCCTGTCAGAAAGGCAGGAAAAAAGCGTTTGACAGAGTCGAAGAAGGATGGCATGGCTGGCCAACAGAACGAGTCTTCATAGTGGGTATTTATCCCACAGCAAGGCAGAATCAAGCAATAGACCTTGGCGACCTTATTCTTATTCTAACCAGGATTTCCTAAAGGAGGATATATATGGCATTGTTGATTGTTGGAACAAACGTCACAAAACTCCTGCGAAAAAAGCTCTGTAAGATTAACAATGGCCCAGGCCAGTCCCACTGAACTTTTCCTCCCGTCCTCTTTTCCTTTTCCCGTCAAGGTCATCACCCTCGAGGCGAAACCGACAGACAACCTCAAGCGCGGTACTCGCCTTCTCACCTACTCCTTCGTTCACATTCCAAACACTCCAGATTCCAACCCAGAAACCCGATTTGGGACCTGGGATGCTGCGGTAGAAGGTACTCTCGACGTTTGGAAGATTAAGCCTGGCGATGTCATCTCCCAAAACAGAGCAAAAGACAAACCGGCTCTCATTGTTACCGAGCCATGCAAGCACGGCATCCAACTCGGCGGACTCTGCGTGCTCTGTGGTAAAGATATGACAAAGTATGAAACTCGATGAGATTCTTCTCCTTTTTTCCTTTTTTTTTTAGACATATACTCAATTCTGGCCCAGTATCGATTACACTGGCTATTCCGATGCATCTCGCGCCCACATTCAAATGACACACTCTGCGTTTGGTCCAACTGTCTCACTCGAGGAAGCTCAACGGATCGAATTCGAAACAGCTCAACATCTTCTCAAGTCCCGCAAACTCTCTCTCATTGTTGATCTCGACCAAACGATCGTACACGCGACTGTTGATCCTACTGTTGGTGAATGGATAGCGGAGGGTGAAGCTTGGGAGGCGTGCCAGGCAAAGAAGTCATCCACTACGCCACGCGACTCTGAAGTATCTGAAGACTCTGATGACGATTCTGACAGCGAATGTAATCCCAACTGGGAGGCTCTCAAGGACGTCAAGAAATTCCGTCTCGGGCCCGAGTCATTCATGCCGCCACACATGAGACCCCAGCGACCGAAAGGGAAGCACAAGCTCGTCGAAAACGAAGGTTGCATGTACTATATCAAACCAAGGTATGGACCAATCCACGAGACCATAGGTATGCACTAAGCTTGCTTCTCATCTTTCAAAGACCTGGCTGGCAGATGTTCTTTGAGCAGATCGCTGACAAATTTGACATGCACGTATATACTATGGGCACACGCGCCTACGCAGAGGAAGTGTGTGCCGCCGTTGACCCTGACGGCAATTTTTTCAAGGGACGAATATTGAGTCGCGACGAAAGCGGAAGTGGGTCAATTCTAATCTATTGCTCTGCCTATCACCGATTCTTGTAGACATGACACAGAAGAGTTTACAGCGATTGTTCCCATGCGATACCTCAATGGTTGTTATTATTGATGATAGAGCGGATGTATGGGAATGGAGCCCAAACTTAATCAAAGTTATCCCTTGTAAGCAATTCCCGTCCATGTCTCGAGTCGTTTTCTCATTAATTTTGTAAGACGATTTCTTCATTGGCATTGGTGACATCAATTCGAGCTTCCTTGCCAAGATTGCCCCCCTGACGCCGTCTTCCACCGCCATTACAAACCTCCAGACCTCTTCCGGTACATAAGCTCTGGCCTCGTCTTCAGTGTTCGATAACGCTGACATTACGATATCAGAAAGTTTACAGTCTGAAACGCCCGAGGATATTGAGAAAGCAGAGCTCGAGCACAAGATCTTGCTTTCAACCAACAATGCAGCTTTGGACGAGCAGCTGGAGAAACGACCACTCGCAAAAAGGCAGGAAGAGCTGGAAGGCACGATCAGCCACGAAACCAGCAATGATATTACGCAAGAGACTTCTTCGGAGAAGCAGCCATCGGCGACAGAGAAACCAGCAGAAAATCAGAGTGCTATTTCCATCCATCAGCCAGAGAAGCCTAAACAAGCTCTGTTAAAGAACGACGACAGAGAATTAAGCCGGATAGAGAAGGTCTGTTCCCTCATACAGGACATCATTTGATGGATGGCTGACTCTTGATCCGCAGTTGTTAAACGAAGTGCATCAACGGTTCTTTGTGTCTTACGATCAACAGCTATCGGAGAAATCCCGGAATTTTCGGCATACACAGGACCTGACCATTGATAGACCCTATGACGTGACGGTCGGTGCAGTCTTCTTATCGTATTACCATCACCGACGTGATATGTGACACACAGAAAATAATACCATGGATACGCTCTGAGGTGCTTGCAGGTGTTCATATCGTGTTCTCTGGTGTCATTCCTCTGGACGTTCCGCAAGAGACGACGGACTTTTGGAAACTCGGGCATATGTTCGGTGCCAAGTGCTATACCGATCTCAGTCCGCAAGTAACGCACGTGGTGACAGCCAAAGTGAGTGTTTAGCAGAGGCGAAAAGGGAATTGACAGCCGATATGTGTAGCGTGGAACCAAGAAAGTTGAAACAGCAAGAAAGCGGGGTGACATCAAGATTGTGCGTATTGAGTGGTTCAATGACTGTATTGCACTCTGGAAGCGACAGGACGAAGAGCTTTATTTGTTTTACGAATCGTCTTTGGCCGGGGGCTCGAACAGTCCCCCTGTTTCGGATCAGCAGATTTCATCGGATCCGGAGCCTGATGCAGACGATTGGGACCTTGAGCCGGTGGAGCTACAAGCCAAGGTTGCTCGAGAAGATGCTGAAATGGGAGAGGGCAGTAGTGGGGCAGTAGGTGCGCTACACCTCGAAGAGATTGATTGGAATGATATCAATGATGAGGTTGAGGCTGCCATGATGGAAAGCGATGATGAGAGTGTTGATGAACGTATGAAGAGTGAGGATGAGCTGACAGACGAAAGCAGCGTGGGTGGGGCAAGGTATGAATTTCATCAGGAGTGTAAAGAGGAAACTCAATGATGATTGTAGTGTGAACAATACGCCGCGGGTGAAGGGAAAGCGGTTGAGGAGTAGTACACCCTTGGATGATTCGCTACGATCACCGTTGGCGAAGCGGAAAAAGATGGCGGCGGATCGGAATTCAAGACTGAAAGAGGGGATTACTGCGGAGGAGATGGAACTGGGTGGGGAGAAGAGACGCAGAGGGTTGGTGGATGATGTGGTTGAAGGGGAAGATGAGGAGACTGAAGAAGAGATTGAGGATGACTTTTTGGCGAGAGATCTACAAGAGGAGTGGGGGTGAGCCGTGCTTGATTTAATAAATATGGACTATGTATTATATGTAATGAATAAACGGCTAGTGTGTGTACAACAAGGGGCTATCTACGGCGGCCTCGAGGCGCAAAACTTCCTGGCGGAGGGCGTCGCGGCCTTGCTCGAGCCAGCGACAATACTCGACGGCACGGAAGAGGACGCCGCTCTTTCCCCTTGTCTGGCCCTTGGAACGACTGCTGCTGCCCTTGGGACGGCCGCGGGTGGGCATGGGAAGTGCAGGGAGGGAGTCGCCGGGCGCGAGGAGGGAGATGAGCTGGGCATAGCCATCTCGGATGGCATTGCGGCGCTTCTGCTCCGACATGATGTGGTTGAGGCGCTTTTGCGGGGAGGAGAGGAGGGATTTCTGGCGCAGGGCGTTGCTGGCTATGTGGGGTGGACGTTGTGGGCGGGGAGAGGGCGGCGGGGGCGTCGGGGGGGACTGGGGATGAAGTTCGGGCTGCTCATCGAGCCAGAAGCTGTCGAGAAAGTCGAGGAGACGGTCCGTCTCTGTGGATGAAAAGAGATGGTCCATGGGAGAGCGAGACCGGGACCGGGAAGCGAATAGCCGTGATTACGTGATCCGCAGTGGAGGAGCCCGGCGAGAGGAAGGTTGCCCGCCGTATCATCCGCCAGTCCGCAAGAATGTCGGCGCTCCCTGCAGACGAAGTGGTGCAAGACGGAGCGGGGTCGTTGGAGACGCAGCAGCAGCTGCAGCTGGGGCAGGGCCACGAGATGGGGGTTGTGCCTGTGGAGGGCGCGCGCAAAGGTGAGTGAGGACGGTGGACGGGGACGCCGGCTGACGGGAGCAGCCAAGGGGCCTTCGGTCCGGCGGGCGTGTGTGGCGTGTCACTCCGGCAAGACGCGGTGCAGCGAGGTGCTGCCGTGCCAGAGCTGCCTGAAGCGCGGCCTCGGCGCGTCCTGTGCGTATCCCGACCCCGACGCACCCCAGCAGCAAAATCCAGTCCACTTCCCCCCGCCCCCCGTCTACGCCACTCTCCAGCAACACCAGTACTACGACTACTCCGCCTCCTTCACCGGCCCCTCCACCTCCACCTTCCGCCCAACAAAGCGCCCCCGCCAGCTCACAGACGAGGAGACGGCCGCCATCACACGCGGCTTCAGCCGTGGCGACTTCTACGTCGGCACCAGCGCACCCGTCCGCATCGACCCCCGCCTCCCCGTCAGACTCACTCTCGGCGAGGGCGACCATGTCCACTTCACCGTCGGCGAGACCCTTGTCCCCTGATCTTGTTTGTACTGGTACATAGCACTGTCAGTCGTACATGCTGCCCATGTCAAAGTCATGTGTATTAAGATGTATATGGACATGTTTTAGTCATTGGCCAGTGTCTCATGCCAGATATTCCATCCCACAAAGTGTCCACAATCCGGTACATGGTGCTCGTTCCTGGTGGGTCCAGCTAGACACAGGATCGGAGGCGTGTCCTTCGTGATCGCAAACGCCTCGTCGTCGTCGACATCAATGTCTTCCAAACCCTCCATCCCATTCATCCCCACATTCCGACTCTCACCATCTTCACGCAAAAGTCGAACACCATGGCGCGAGCTCGTCCGCAACCTCGCATAGGCCACCTCGAGTTGTGCCATTCCTTCCGTCCAGCCGGCTTCAAATTCCGAACGCATGGTCGCGTGTCGACAGGGCTCCACTCCTATCATGGTCGTGGTTGCCAATGTCACCAGTCTAGGAACGAAAGGAAGGATACGGATCTTCGGTATGGGCGGTTTGGGTAGACCAGGAGATCGGGGAATCCCAGAGGAGCGATCACGGATAGACATCGTCGGTGTCGCTAGACCCCGCCTTCCCGGCCTCTGTCGGCGAGGCTCACTCCTAGTTCCAGGGTTCATAATTAACTGAGCAGGACCTCCATCACTCCCCAACGCCTGTTGACCCCCACCTACCTTTCCTTCTTCCAAGTGCGCTTTGAGCTCTTTCTCTCTCTCTCGGGCACGATGAACACCGATGAGCGCACATCGTTTTCCGAGTGCCCCCCACTCACCTTGATGGATCTCTGCTCGCAGAACAGCACATCCATCAATGATTAGATGTCTGAGATTTCTGAAGCGAGCGAGGATCATCTCAAGCTCCCCTTCGATGACGCCACACGTCGATAGATCCAAAAACTCGAGATTCGGTACGACCGGAGATGCTTCGGGGGAATGATACAGGTCTTTCTGCCCCGGCAGCGATATGCATAGAGGTCTGGCTACTGGTCTTGATGGTATGCGCAGGCGAAGCGCGGTCATCGAATGTGCGATGGAAGGGGAATGGACCAACACTGATAGATGTGGGTCGAGGAGGAAAAAGACGATAGGTTGGGCAAAGGTTTGTTTTTCAGTGCTAGCTTCTTGGTGGGGATCCTGGACGATAGATAGTCTTGGTATCTTCTGAGGAGGCCACTTGGCCAGCGCGGATAAAGTGGAATCAAAGTATACACCCTGATATATATTTATATCAGTTCTCCTTTTCAGCACAACACGCATCACTCTACCTGGTGAAACTGGTGGTAGGACGCTCTTTTAAGACTGCATGACTGAATAAAGATACACAAGGGGAAAAAAAAGACTTACTAAGGCCTAAATCTCAGAGATAACTGCATGAGCATCCCAATCGGCTCCTGAAACAACTGTTCCAAGTGTTCTGGAGAGATATTTCTGGGACCAATCCGAACATTGAGAGAGGAGAGATTGGGAAGGAGGCGGACGATGTCAATGACCACGTCTGCATCTACTGTCCACGTCTGGATTGAGAATTCTTTTACCCATGAAGCACAAGGATCAATACTTTCTTCTGGGTCACAGGGTGTATCCAGGGATTTGCGCAGGCGCAGCAAGAGCGCAACTGCTTGGCGAGACCGTCGGATTCGGATCGAGTGGAAGAGAAGCTGGATGGGAATCGGCGCAAATGGCAAGACCCGAGACAAGGTCAACACGACCTCTGTCCAGTACGAAGGCTCTAGATGCTGGATAATCGCTGTATATAATTCCCCAGGAAGCGTGGCCAGCGACATGGGGGATGAACACCAAGCCTGATCAAATGGCATCACTCCTTTTTACACTGACCATCAGAAAACAATATTACTTGCTATAGTACAGGGTGATGATACAGAAAGCAAAAAAAAAATAGATCTAAGAAAACCCAGGCGTTAAGTCCAGACACGATCCTGGTGCCTGCCACGATCGTTCAACAACCGGCGGTGCTGGCGAAGCAGGTTGGGACGACCAAAGCGTCAAGGAAGCTGGTGCTTGCCCACCAAATGCCATGAGAGGTCGACCAGCTGTGTTATTGCGTTCCCGTCTATCTGGCATGGCTCCCCCCCATACACCTCCCAATCGTTTCTGTTGTGGTGGTGGTAGCGGCGGTGGGGGTGGGGGTGGGGCAGGCTGCACTTGTGGCTGATTCTGTTCTTGGATTGCCAGCCGCGCCAAGAATTGAGTATCGGGTGCTTGTTGGGGATGAGCTGTATGCTCTAATGGTACCCCTGCCAAATAGGGATTGTCTGGTAATGAGCGATGACTAGCAATGACCATTTTTCTGCGAATGTCAATCTGCCTCTCGTCCACTGTGATCTTCTTGGCCTTGATATTCTCTCCATCAATCTCTAGCGCCTTCCGAAGCACCACATTCTCTTCATCTAGTCTTCGTATCTCGTATTCCCTCTGCGCTGCCCAATCTTGTCGACCTGTCTCCTCACCATCGACGTCGGCCTGCTCTTCCAAGGTTTGTAAAAGGCGCTGTAGTTCTTTGACTTGCTGAGGTAACAACGATGACAAGTCCACCGTCAAGTCTGGCTGCGGTTCCATGGAAGAATCGACTGCTTCTCCTTCTCCGTTCATCAACCGTAAAAGTGACTGCAGGCGACATGAAAGTCTGTGCATTGACTGCAAGATGACCGTGTTCGCCGTCGTGTCCGCAGCTCTACTTTGAGATTCCCGGGTTTGAATAAGCGTTTCGTAGTGTCGAGCAAGAGTAAGTTCATGTTGTTGCGCTGCAGTCTGGAAAATGACGTGTATATATATATGGGTTTCGTCGTTGGGTGTGAAAAGAAATTTTATACGAAGAATTCACCCACGGCATGGTTTCGAAACTTGGTCATGATCATTTCCATAGTCGATTCGTAGTCCCTCAGTAGCGTCGTCAATTGCCTGTTTTCTTGTAGCAACGCCTGGTTCTCGATGATGATTTGCGCATTGAGACGTTCCATATCAGAGTCAAATTCCTCTTTCAAAAGAGAAAAAGATGAGAGGGGAAATGGGAGTGGTCAAAAAGTGAAAGTCAGGGAGAGGCAACGAGAGAGAGAGAGAGAGATACCTTGAGATATGTCAACGTTGAATCTGCGCAGCAGAAAGCTGGAGCATGCCTGTTCTGTACGTCCCTGTTACATGTGTTCTCCAAAGTTTTTTGACCAACCAAGAGCCTGCACTCACCTTGAGAACCAAAGCCTGGTTTTTTAATGAAGTCGCTAACTCTTGGTTACGTGCTAACTGTTCACTGAGTTCTGAGACCAGCTGCCACACACGAATGAGTTCTGTCTCCATGGTTGGCAGAGCTTGGGAGAGTCAAGGGGATCCAACGTGGAAATACACACAAAGTAATTGAAATCGGTATCTACATAATCTACAAGCGTCCCTCGGCCCCATCCGTGTTCGCATCAGTCAATTATGTCACAAGATCCACGACTCTAGTAGAATACTATCCCGTAAGTGACTGCATCTGTTCAATCTCTCGCTCCCAATCGTCGCCTTCAAGTAAGCAATCTTTATACATCTAGTTAGTCTACCTTTGAGTAACGGCTCAAGAATTTCTTGACATCGAAACTTACGTCGAGGTCAATATCACTCGTCGATACCGGAATAAGTGGGGGCGCGACTTCAGATACTTTAAGCGGTGATTTGGGCAGAGGTGGTAATCTGAAAACCTCGTTCATTTTTGTAGGGCTGTTCTGCGAGTGTGTTGTCGTGGGAGTCGGTGTTCTTGTGACATCGGAGGTTTCACTAGACCTCGTAACAGGAGTACCTGGAGACTGAGTCAAGAAGGAAGATTCTAACAATGGAGACGATGGAGATTGGATTACAGGAGCCTTAGACGACTCAAGTGTTGAACTTTCTGGATGAGGAGGTCTCGAGTAAACAGTGAGTCTATCCAAACTAGAGTCCGAGATCTTAATAGATCGAAGAGGCGAGCGACTAGGCAAGGTTGGAGTGACCTGCGCCTTAGGTACTGAGATATGAGTGGGTATATGGGAAGCGATTGGAGAAGCTTGAGTGACAATGGCATGGTTTTTCAGCATTTTTCTCGGACGTTCAGACGTCTCTGACAATTCAAGTTGAGTTTCAACCGTTGAGGACACTGAAACTTCCGACGTTTGCTTCGGAATGAGTGATTCAATTAAATTGTTCACTCTGGATTGCATAGCGCTCCAGTCCAATTCGGAGCGAGGAGGAAGGGTAGCACCAATGTTGGCTTGTGCATCTGCCCCGTCATTGCCAGGATCCCCACTATGGCTTTTGACATATTGTAAAAGAATTTGTTGGCCCCTTTTTCCCCGCTCTGCCAAGAGAGAGGACAGGTAGCTAATAACACTAGCGTTCTTAACGGGTTGCCCATCGGACGTTTTGAAGTCATTGTCCTGCCATGTTGGTAACCATTTTTTCAAACCTATCCTTCAACTAAGTGCAATCCAGTCATTGAGGTACTCACTCACAATTGATGGAATATTGGGAGTCTGTCTTTATGAGTAGCTTGTCCTTCGTTATCGGTACGGTCTCAAGAACACGGATGATGGCCTGGACACACACGCACAGAAAGAGAGTCAGTAGATGGGGGAATGCGAAATAAAAACCTACAATCAATTCAGCACGATTATTTGTTTGATCACCAGGACATCGCTCGGCGAGGTTCCTATCTTACGTGAACCCATAGTTAAAAGTGGTATATCGCACTGACCGTGGATCATCCGGTCCCCAGAACACGCCAACTCCGGCAGTAGACCCAATCTTTCCATTCCCTTTGCATGCTCCATCACTATAGACCACCTGATATTGACGTTCATCCAAGACATTAGAGATGCTACGTTTTCGGCCGGCTAAACTAGTCCCAGGCGAGGGCACTGGTGGGTTGACTGATGTATTGGTTTGATCACTTCTCATGTAAGCCTCGGCCTCTGCGGCAGTGTAAAATCTCTTGAACTCAGGTTTTGAAAAGCCATTGACTTGTAGTTTACACTCTGTCCTATAATGTATTCAGTGAAAATTTGCCTCAAACCATTTATGACCTCACCATGTGCGATAGACACCAGGCATCTTGCCTTGGCGAACAGCGTAGAAATATTGCGTAGACATAGCCGGCACCTGTCGCGAGGGTGTACTGGAATCTTTACGAGACAGAGAAACAGGATAAAGCGGACGTCGGAGAGAGGTTCTCCTGCTAATATGCGTTACAACTATGATCCTGAGAGATTTGCACCAGCGGCGCATGAATGTCCTAAATGATGTAGTGTTACATAATTTCCAATATTTTACAATAGATTACTTACAATTCACTACAATGTTGGAATTTGGATCTCATGCGAGCCTGCACAATGCACATGTATATTCTGATTGTTTGACTTAATGTTCAAGAGTAGTGTATAGTCATTTGTATTCAGTATCCGTTTGTAACTCTACCCCGATCGTTTCAACATACAGGAAATCTGGAAAATTGGAAAATATCAAGATAATCAATCATCCTCTCCAAACATGATCTGCAAATCTTGGATGCTTTCGAGATCAGTATGACCATCCTTTCCACTCCCCCGAAAAGCTTCCCGAACAATAGCTGCCTTCCGTTTCTGTATCTGCAAAATTCTTTCTTCTATAGTATTTGCAACCTGTGCATCATGGGAAAATCATCCTAGGGACTGAATGATTACACCTACGATGAAGCGTGTCACATAGACAGTCTTCTCTTGACCGATCCTATGTACGCGATCGATCGCTGTCAAGAAAACTGAGTCACAGAACAGTAGAGCCACAGTTTTGAGAACCTTGATTTTCTGTTGCTGCATTCCACCAACAATCCATCTGGGAATTCAGATCATTATTAGGAGAGTTTTCAGAAACAGAAGAGCCACACCATGAATACATGGTTTGCAGTTGTCAGCTGTTAGAGCTGTTATCAGAAAATCATAAGTGCTAAGTAGGTTCGACTTCACATTGAGGCCAACTCCTCCTGCCTTCAAGCTGATGATCAGAATCTTGGGCTCGTTCGATGGCGCTTTGAACGCTGAAATCGTAAAACCCTTTTTCTTCACGTCCATAGTACCATCAAAACGGTAGTGATCATAATCTTCTCGCCGGAGAACTGTCTGTATGAGATCCATGAAACCTGTGAATTGAGAGAAAACGACAGCACGGAAAACTGGGTCCTCCTCTTTTAATCTCCCTGGTCGATGCAATTAGTTCCACAAAAAGGGGTGTCCAAACTTGATACACACGTAAATGTCGGAGGAGGGCTTCAAGTTTGGTCGAGGACTGGAAGTCATTACGTCTAAGCAAGATTCTGGTAGATGGCTGAGAGTTGGTTGGTTCCTTCCGAATAACCTCAAGTAGTTCATTAGCCTTGATAGGACCTCGACCGCACGCAAAACAGTTTGGCTCTTGATGCTTCTCTTCACAAGTAGCAATGTGTGTAAGAATGCAATCTTTACAACTGATTTGGCGTAAGGGTCCCAATTTTCCGCGGGTTACTAGGATGAACACACCATTGGTGAACACATTTAGGCATGATAGTTGGAATCTGCATAACGTCAAAGCAAATAGGACACTCCAATGCATCTTCTTCTCCCAGATTTGCAAGTATAGCCTCTGCAAAAGCGACATCGGGATTGTGATCTGCTTCCGAGCTGAACTCCTTGACAAGATCACTACTATTCGAGTTTCTGCTTTCTGAGGGACCTGAATATTTTGTTTCCTCGTTTTCTAGGACCAATTTCGGGTGTAGTACGGCACGACGCAACCTGTATGTAGCATCAACCCAGTTTCCAACAAGTACCGGAGATTAGATGACCTCATGAGCATGGCCAAAATGTGAGTGTAATTTTTACCGATCAGACCCCTGGCTTCCAGTTGGTCGAAGTTTCGCTTGACCTTTTGCCATATCGACTCATAGATTTTTCGTTCAAGCGACGAGAACTCGAGGGTCTCAATGTTGACCTTCAAAGACAGTATCAAAAGGAGAAAGAGAATAGAAATCTATAACAAACTTCTTTGAGTGGCAGCTCAACAATTCTTTTGCCGTCAACATCAAGCATGTTCTTTTCTCTCCGCAAAAGGGTATTCTCAAGAATTACTTGTACGATCTCGATCGCTTTTGGATCCCGAGCGAGAAAGGGCAAAGTAATGAATCTAATCAGATTTAGATTGGTCGTATAAGAAGATAAGTCATAACTCACGAGCGGAAATAAGCATACTCTGACCAAGGTTTATAGTCCAAAAATTTACTAGGAGGAGGATCAGAAGCGTAAAGTGAATTCACAAAAAAGGAACTCACAGAAGCGAAAAAAGATCTTCCAACTTGTTGACGATGGGTGTCCCCGTAACCGCCCACCGCCACCTGGCACGTAGGTCATAGACGGCCTTCGCAGTTTTACTAGTCCTAGATTTGCATGCATGAGCTTCATCCAAAACAACGCGTAGCCAATAAACTAGCCCCATCATGAGCAACTACAAGCCAGAACGATTATGTGCAGAATCTCACTTTCAAAAACAGAAGATTTGAAGGATTTGGCATGTTCTGAAGCTAAGATGCCATAGGATGTGATGACAACCTTAGGAATAATTTCGTCTTCATCTACATCCTCAGCCACAACATCGAGGTTAAGGCGATTTGAGCCATGCCAGACAATCACCTGTATGGTCCCAGGTTTACTTGATCGCCCAATTTCTTCTGCCCACTGATCCAAGAGCGAGGTTGGAGCTATAATCAAAGTGGCAGATGGAGGAAAACGCTCAGGTTGTCGTTTAGTCGGCTTGAAAGCTCTGTCGATCCGCTGCTGCAGCGCTTTGGTCTGCGGTATTTCTTCCCAATTTATTTCGTCCTTTCCAAGCCAACTGCTTTGTATCAATGCCGATAGCATTATGGTCTTGCCCATACCCACTATGAAGTCCTCCTGAATGCGGTTCAGTGCCTGAAATGAGCCACTACTTACTCTCTGTGAAACAAAATTGTATCCTGAGCTAATAACGGTTGATCTGTATTACATTAATGCCTACCATCACTTGAAATATTTTCAGCGCGGATTCTTTTGTCAAATTTTACCAACCACTCACGCTAGTATTCCCCCTCGACACTTTCGTTCAATTCTGGGAACTTCTAGGCTGAACTCCCCTGAGTATGGATTAAAGTAGAATGACTGTTCATCAGCCGTGAGGTCAATATTTCCAGAATTAAAATTCGGTTCCGGAGGAAAGATATACCTATATAAAACATGAACCGATAGTCGTAAAGTACAGGAGGAAGAACCTACTGGCTCCACAATGGATGCACCGACGAGGTTTTACGAGCATCATCTCTGACATGCTCCATCGAAAACATCCAACTAAGCCCGTGTCAGTTACATCTGACCATATAAGACATCACATACCAAAGCGCTTGCTTCTGATAGCCACGAAGAGTCAGATTGAAGCTTTTGCTAGGTCCCATCATGGGTATTGCGTTATCATTATGTTGAGCTCTGCAAGAATATGAGCGGTCAAAACCAATACGTCAGGACGACCACACTTCTGATAAATGAGGTTCAAATCATTTCCAGAAAGCTCCTCAGACGCGTCAACTTCAATCTCTTCCCCATCGCCTACTAACTCCTTCTTGGTCTTCCCATTCTTACATTTGGCAAGACTGTCAATAGCATCTTCGTACTTCCGGTTGAATCTCTTTGTTTTGAAACTTGCACCAGCTCGAGGCTGCAATCCTACAGCATCGAAGAGTTTTGCTATGGAAGCTTTCCTCTCTCTCAAATAACTGACACCAGTTAAGATAGTCAGACACATGTCGCTCGAATAGTAACAGTCCTGGCAAACCTCTCTTCCTGGGTTTCATTGTCATTGAAAGAATAGCTACTGTCTTCTTGAAGAGCCGAGATGCGTAGAGGTTCAAAGGCTTTGGAGAGAAGATATATGTGTAGCGTTATCATCAGACTCATACCGGTCGAAAGTTTTTCAGGGCAGTCAGTCATTGTACCCCGGATCTTAATCAGACCTAAACACTCAAGAAATAATGAAGACCGAAGATACAAAAGGACTTACCGAAATCTAGAAGCTTCGAGATCCAGCTGGCCACCTCAGTTGGCAAACGGGCAAACTCTGCACCGAGTGAGGTCGCATTCCAAGCTCAGAAAATGAAAGATATACCGAAGCCCCTCTGATTCAAGATACGTACAACAGTGTCAGCCTTCTTCTTGGTTTTTTGGAGCTTTATCATGCTGGTTATTGTAACTTGTTGCTTGTCGCCGATTTTTTTGATTGGCCTTTGAGAGCGAGAGCGAGAGCTAGAAGGCGTAGCCGGCTCATCTTTTTGTATAATCACAGAATCGCCAGACTTGACATAACCCTTTCCAGAAGCAGTGCTCCAGGCATTCTCGATAAGTACGTCTCCTAAATATGTTGGACAAAACAGAGAGGTCTGAGGATGCATTTCAAGGGTAGGAGACAGTTTTCGCTTCTTCTCTGGAGGCTCTTGAAAATGCTCCCTAGCTGACTTGCGGGAAGTGTTCGGAACCTCAGCGTCATCCCTGTCAGTAGCAATAGACTTGTGAGTGGCTTGGAGGGGCATATTTACATATGTATCTTCGAGGTCTCCTTCTTCACTTGCCGCAAAGAAGAGGGCAGAGGAAGCAGGAGATTTCACAGGCGTCTGGAACTCGTCCAACGGAAAAACTGGCTTCGATTCATGCAAAATTTCTTCACCAGTCTGGGTAGGTAAGTCTTCATCATCAGAGGAAGCAAGAAATAATTTGCTAGACATATGATAGGAACGAGAGACGCAGAAATATAACAGTCGGGACGCGTCGAGCGCGTCACACTCATAAATAAAGACAAATACTGTGGATAAATAGATTTTGGGGGTCTTCATCTTCGCTCAATCGAAGATGCAACGCTCCTTACCAATGGTAGGCTTATGTGACTGTTATAAAGGTACATGCATTTTAAGATTTTATAGCAACCAACTGTTGTCCTCTTACGGGAGGGAACGGATACTTCTCAAGGAAATCCTCAGCTCTTGTCAAATATATCGGCTTGCCTTGCGATTGCGGAGACACTTTCAAGTACTCTAGGACCAAGGGGGATGGACAAATTGATTGTTAATGAGCATGGCGAAGCTCAGATTACCAACGATGGAGCCACTATTCTCAAGCTACTCGATATCGTTCATCCTGCAGCTAAAACGCTGGTAGATATTGCCAGAGCTCAAGATGCTGAAGTTGGGGACGGGACGACAAGCGTCGTTCTTTTGGCTGGACAGCTTCTGAAAGAGATTCGCGGATACGTCGAAGAGGGGGTCAGCCCTCACATTATCATGAAAGGTTTTCAAAAAGCATCACGACTGGTATATTGATGCTTTCTGTCGAGTGATGCATATTCACGAGCGCGTAATAGGCCCTGAACCACATCAAGGAATTGCAAATATCGGTGGATCGATCAGATCCAGAGTATGTACGCTTATACATGAACCACTTTTTGGATGTTTGATCAAATTCACAGGCGCTTCCGTGCTCTGCTGCTCAAGTGTGCCTCGACCTCAATGTCTTCAAAACTCATTCACTCTGAAAAACCTTTCTTTTCCCAAATGGTTGTTGATGCAATTGATTCCCTTGACCAAGACGACCTTGATGATTCTTTGATTGGAGTCAAAAAGATTGCTGGTGGTGGGATGCAAGACTCACTCTTAATCAGAGGTGTCGCTTTCAAAAAAACCTTTACCTATGCAGGTGCAGAACAGCAACCGAAACTCTTCCACGATCCTCTCATTTTGTGTCTCAACGTTGAGCTTGAGCTGAAAGCAGAAAAGGACAATGCAGAAGTCCGCGTTGATGCAGTTGCTGATTATCAGGCCATAGTAGACGCTGAATGGGAAATAATATACCGAAAACTCGATGCGATCGAAAAAACAGGTGCAAAGGTGGTCCTCAGCAAACTCCCCATCGGTGATCTTGCTACACAGTGGTTTGCTGACCGGGACATTTTTTGTGCTGGACGTGTTGCTGCTGCTGATTTGCGAAGGGTAGTTCAGGCTGTTGGTGGGTCTATTCAATCTACATGCTCTGATATAAAACGCGAACACCTTGGCACATGTGGTGTATTTGAGGAGAGGCAAATCGGTGGAGAGCGGTATAATATATTTGAGGAGTGTCCCAAGGCAAAGACGTGTACACTTGTGCTTCGCGGCGGGGCCGAACAATTCATGGAAGAGGTGGAACGTAGCTTACATGATGCGCTTATGGTTGTCAAACGTGCCGTACGGACTGGAGAAATTGTTGCTGGCGGAGGTGCCATTGAGGTTCGGAATCAAAAGGCTTTCTAGTCCTAGCTAACAAGGGTCTTTAGATGGAACTCTCCGCCCTTATCCGAAATTATGCACTTTCGATTCCTGGGAAACTCCAGCTTATTATGGTTGCATTTGCGAAAGCCCTTGAGATTATCCCTCGCCAAATTTGCGATAATGCTGGTCTCGATTCTACGGATATCCTTAACAAACTACGGATGAAGCACGCAAATGGTGAAAAATGGTATGGGGTTGACGTTGACGGTGTCTCAGGTATCCAGGACAATTACGTAGCTTTCGTATGGGAACCAAGCCTTGTCAAATCAAACGCTATCAGCAGTGCAACTGAGGCTGCGTGTCTGATACTCAGTGTGGATGAAACAGTGCGAAATCCCCAGAGTGAAACGGTGAGTTGGTCATAATTTCCGGTTACTATCGAATGGTTTACTCTTCTTGGCAGCCAAATCCTGGTCCAAATGTTCCTCCCCGCACGGCACAGAAGGTCATGAGAGGCCGTGGAAGGGGTATGCCCCGTCGGTGAAGGCTCTAAGGTCATAGTCAATATCTAGAGTTGTCTACTTTGCTATTCAATTGATTTGCTGGTGCCTGCGAGCATAGTTGTGCCTCGTAAACAATGTAAAATGACCTCGGGACTAAATATTCTCTGAAAGCATACCAAGCACACTTAAGGCAAAACTTGCACAAAAGGAGTATGGCTGGTAAGTTCACCAGCAACATAAATGATCCAAAGGCATAAAATTGACATCTACTTAGATACTAGTCCCCACTTGGACCGTTTTGATTTCAGATATGAATTATCGCTGCATAGATTTATTTATGTATGGTGGGCTTTATGTATTTCAAAATAATTCAAAGGCAGTCCATATTGGAACAATCTTTCCCTTTTCCTCGACTTCTACCCAACCTTTGAGATCCTCGTCAGGTTGACCCATCTCATCCACCTTTCCAAATGCCCGGTCCCAACCTAATCCAACAGCCATCATCTTGCATACATTAGAACTTGAATGAATCTGAGTTCGAGGTCTCAGTAAATCAAAGTTATCCTACCTGATTGTGCAAATTCCAGCTCTTGGAACTGGATCGCCTGCCCAGGCCCACATTCCACTCAATAACGCAAAGTCAACGATCATTCCTTTAGTTAATCTAGACCTCTCTTCCAAGCTGAGATTATTAAACTCTTTTTGATCATACTCTCGAGAACTCGCGAGTTGTCGCAGAGCAGGATCTTGGCTTTGTCGGAGGGAAAAGTAGGAGCCCGGATATGCAGCTGCGAATTCACGCTCAGCGATGGGGGAGTCAGAAGCAAAGAAGACAGGAGAGCTATTGGGATATTCCAGTAGCCGTATCTGTGTATCCGAGATGTAAGAGATGTATTCCAATACTGGAGTATAGGGGGTGGTCGAAAATCGATGTTTCCTGTCCCCGCGCCGAACATGTACCGACACATATGATTCTGGTGTAATAGAAGGAGCGGACGTCTTGAGCTCATGGCGAGCAGATTCAATAAGAGCATCTAATTTCGCATTAAGCCGTATCGTGGAAACAAAAGATTCTCGGGCGGCGTCAAATATGGGTCGAAGGCGTCTGAGGTCATGGGCATATCTTATCAAAGTAGAAGTGTTTTGATCGAATAAGGGGATGACCAGAACTCACGGATCCTCATAGTGCTCGGAGAATGCGTGCCCAAGATGGTATTTTGCTGTATGGGCGGTTATCACCTTGATCAACGTGAATCAATGAAAACTTGATTATCTCTTGGAAAATTGGTTATTTACCCAATAGCTAAGCAGATACGTCAGACTCCGATTAGCACAAGAGAGTGGACAATTACCTTGCGGTTCGAGGGCAAGCGACTAAATCTGAATGCCATGTCAGACATGATTTTCAGAGAAAGACAGTGAAGGTGTCACACCCTTTGGATAAGGTGCGCGACAGCCAGGCTCAGGGCCATGTTGTGTGTTATCTTGGAAGTAGTCCGTCCATCTGTGTCATATTAAATGATATTCTAGGTTTATGGGAAGTCACGCACTTTCCACGATTCCAGAATGTGTCGTCTATAAAAAACGTTCTATTACGCTTTGCTAGATTCAGATTCAGACATTGCACATCTAGATCAGATACGGACCTCACGAGCCAATGCTGAGGCCTGAGAAATCAATGCCAAGTCAGCTAAAAGCCCGACTTCTCCATCCAAAAGATAGGTAATGGATTTTGAGCACATTATACCCTCAGGCAGCTTGTAGTTTTTCTCTGAAGTTTCCTCCGCCGCTTCATGAATTGAGTCCATCCCCATGTCCATCGTTGACTCGTCCCAATAATCACCATGAGACATGAAGCCACTATTGAGCTTCTTACATCGAGAAACATATTCTGACGGATGTAATGGCATAGTGGGCGGCGACGATATGGTCTTCACGGCCTTATCGGTAACAGGTGATGGTCTAGATCCTTTTTTGCTGATGAATTCTTGTAACTGTCCAGGGTGTTTATAAGATAATACAATTAGACCGAATAGCGCACACGCAAGTAATGTTCCAAGTAGAAGAGGGGTATCCACAAAACGTGCTTCAGAGATAATTCGCTGCGCTTTAATCAAGATGTTTTTGGTCCTGCCAAAGAGATGATATGAAGATGTTCCAGCCGGCTCTGCAGAGATAAATGGGACACGCTGTGTTTCGTTACCTCTTGCGGGATGAGGATCCACGTCGTCATGACGTTGTGTCCCATGAACATCAGAGGCAAGGCTGGTGAACGGCTTAGGATGCCACATACTCAACTACACAAGGTCGCCGAACAAAGAACGGAGGAGGCGAGCACACCTGACGACAGCATAGCGACAGCACATGTTCATTGATCGTGGGATATTTAAAACTGCGGAATACATGGGACTACTGATATACAATCAAACAGCGGCAGTCGTGTTGGTGCTTCCAGTTGTCGAAGCGGGAACGGGGTCGGATGAGGTAGATTGAGATGGGGAAGAATCAATAGGGAGTGAAGGGGAATTGGCTGGGGTAGGTTGAGCACGCCAAAGGCTCGTAGAAGACATGGAAGCCATAGAGGACGATCCATATATATCCGATGATGTGATAGCACTGCCATTTGTTGGAGGACTGGCCTCATCGATACGGCTGCTGTTGGAAGGATTTCCCGGAACCATACCTGAGACTGCTGACGACACGTTGTTCAAGGCTCCTGGCGCGTTATTTAAGACCCCTGGCGCGTCATTCAAAGCTCCCAACACAGGAGATAGAGCAGAGGTAGGGAGAGGAATGGGCACCCGAGTCAGAGCATTAGAAAGTTGCGAAAGCTCTGCCTGGACTTTGTCCTCATCCACAGAACCTCCGTCTCCCGCCTTGGCACCTTTAGAGCATAACAAATCACCTATTACGGGTAATGGCACTATAGACGTGATCGTCTGAACAAGAGAACAAGGAATGTCAAGAAGACCTGGATATAATTTAGGATAGGCAGAGCAGGATAGACGATTGATTCTATACCTCTTTCTACGATGGGATCACGTTCGCTCATATCGGAACTAGCCGACGACACAAGGGCAGTCCGCGATGAAGACGACTTGACTGAACTTTCCTGGTGACCTTCGCCACTGGGGGCAGCAAGGGCAGAGGAAGATGATGAAACCGCAAGAGTAGCGATCAAGAGAGAAGAACTGGCTGGAATCTTCATGATGCAGAACACAATGGAGATATGGAGCGTTTGACAGACCACGACCAGTTGTGCATGTTTTATAGCCTCATGAGAGTCTCTTTAGGGGTTCAAAGTCGGTCTGCAACGAGAAGAGACGATGCCTTAGACATTTTGATGTGGACTACTAACAGGAGATTGCTAGTCAACAAAGCGTTGATGTTCCATTTCCCACAATTCATTTCCGGCCCTTATATAACGTCGAGATTGCGCATGGATATTTCGATGAGTGGTATTGCTGAGTGCCTGGCGAAAAGAGGTCCCGAGACAAGACGAGACAAGACACCAGAATAGGGCGACAAATCTAGGGAAAATGAGTCATATTTTAGAGAATCAGGGGAAGACGACGACACAGTAGAAGTGCCAGGATGACGAAGAGAGGGATAAGGTCTGTAAGCGCAGTTGCGTCAGCCATGTACCATGTGCGAGGTCCGTGCAGGGAAGATCTGGAACAAATCGGAGCTTGAACCTTACATTGTTGGGCAAGAACCAATTCAACGGTAACCTTCGGACCATTGTTTCGGTTCTTCTCACGCAATGGATAACGGCGGCGAACCAACTCCAACAACAAACAGGGTATCTATTTGCTTTCCCTTATATTTCTATAATTCATGTTTCCGTCAGGCGTTCGACACAGCGGGTTCCAATGAGCCTCTGGATTTACAGCCCGATATCGAAAGAGTATTTGCGTCTGGTATTCCAACCTCCGACCCTTATCAGTTTCGAGACGGCCTTTTCGACGATGACGCGCTCACTCTCTTGCGTCGTAGGGGTAAGGGTAAACGTGTTGCAAAGTACCAGCTCAGACAGAATGATGTTAGTCTTAGTTACCCTTTCTCGGTGCCCATTTCTTATTCTTCTCCAGCTAATTACCTCCCTCCTTAAACCAATGGAGGAACATACTGAGGACGCCCACTCGGAAGAAGCAGCAGCACGCCTGCCTGTAGGTTGTTCGTCTTTTTGCCTTAGGGTCTTAACCGCGTTTCCTTTTTCCCAGGTGAAAATTGCAGTGTACAGTAGTTTAATCGCTAATTTTGCACTATGCATTCTTCAGAGTAAGCCCTCAGATAATCGATCCTTGGTATAAGTTTTGACGTCTACTTCTGCTCAGTGTACGCCGCCGTCTCTTCCATCTCTTTGTCTCTCTTGGCCACAGGAATCGATTCTGTCTTTGACATTGGCAGCAACCTTGTGCTCTTCTGGTTGCACAAGAAAGCTCAAAAGCTTGATGAGAACAAATGGCCAGTTGGTGGGTCACGTCTGGAGACGATTGGCAATATTGTATATGGTATGTGTCCCAACAGTATTATATCGGCCACCATCACGATTAATTGCCTACTTACGTAAGGTTCTCTGTGAGTATTATATTTTTTGTGTTTTCCACCTAGATCTTCATGGTAACAGTATGTCATCTGTCAACCTCATTATTATCATCGAATCCTTGAGAGTTATAATTGACAAGAAAGGGAATGGACTTGTGCCGTTTCATTTGCCATCCATCATTGCTGTGGCTGTCGCTTTGGGCAAGTGTCTTGGTTAATACCATTACATAAACACTGATGTCTACCCTAGTTGTCAAGTTTATCCTTTTTGGTTATTGTTTCTCCATCCGTAAACAGTCAAGTCAAGTCCAAGTCCTCTGGGAGGATCACCGGAATGATTTGTGGGTCAACTTTTTTGGTGCGTTATTTCTTGCAGTTCATTGTGCTGCGCTTAATTAAACAACGTAGGTGTCCTTATGTCCTGTGGTGGCAGCAAGCTTCGCTGGTGTTCGTATCTCAACTTTTGGCTTTTTTATTTTTTCTGGGCTTAGTCGCAGCAATCAGATCTTGACCCCATGGGCGGTATTATTGTATGCATTTATGCTCCTCCAAGTTCACACTCCTGACTCCGAGGCAGATTGCTTCTGGCATCATAATTGCATGGGGCAAGACTATCTACCGCCACTTCGAGCTTCTGGCTGGGAAAGCTGCGCCACACGAGTTTCTCCAACTATTGATCTACAAGGCTGCAACATTCAACGATGAAATCATCAAAATTGATACGGTTCGCGCTTACCACAGCGGCCCGGTATGCTTGAACTTTTTTTTCGTACTTAAGATTCTGAGGCTAAGAGGAGATATCAGGAGTACTTCGTGGAAATTGACATTGTTATGAACGCAAACACACCTTTGTGGAAAGCTCATGACATTAGTCAGCAACTACAAGACAAGATTGAAGTCCTTCCAAATGTTGAACGTGCATTTGTGCATGTGGATTATGAGACTTCACACATACCCGTTTGTTTATGATCACTCAATTTCTTGTTTGAATGATTAAATCTAATTTCCAGGAACATCGGAAAACCAAACTTATCATCCTATAAGATAATGGGCGCGGGATTGCTTCAGCGTAGCTCCGCACGTGCTTCTTCTCATGCTTCAAGTAAAACAACTGATATCTTTTTCCATCTATATCTAATTATTTCCGAATATTATCGTCTCGATTACTGAGTTTTTGGCTACTCGGCCCATCACTTTGATAATTCCGACCTCATGACCACTCTGAGAACATTTTTGAGAACATTCCGTCAACGACTTAATATCCAGATATGGTGGTTGCACTCACAAGTAGGATTAGATCTAGAAGACACAAATGAAATCCACATTGAGTGAAGATTGAGTGAAGTCCTGTCCTGAATACTGCCTTGACTATGATCACTTCTACCGCTTACTTGTTTGTCATTTAGATCTCGACATTGTGAGGGAAATGAGCAATTGTTTTCCAGGCTTCAGTAGCGGTGATCATCGTCGATCACCTTCGATCACGCCGATCAACGTGCCAATATTAGAAACTAGAGTCCGATACCAAGGTTGTTGTTGCCAAATTGTATTAAATGAGGTGCGGAGTCAGATAAGTCCTACATGTTTTCTTTAACTGTCGTGGTCTGAAGAGTCTCTGAGTAGCTCGAACGTAGCTCGAACATGAATGTTCATTTTTATGTGACTTGATCACAATCGGGAAATCTGATCAAGGCCGAGATGCCGGGCATAAATGCTAAATGGGCCCCAGATCTATAGATGGATGGATTAAATTTATCATCAGTGCTATTGTCGTAATATGTTTGAAGAGCAGACATTGCACAGCCTGCAAAGCATTGTCTCGGGGCGGTTTGAGAAAGACGTGTATATGCCTGAATGATTGTCACGGCTGCTGAAAGAATTATATCTATTCCAGATTTGCTCAGACTGAAATTTCGAATACACACTGCACCTAGATGCTCTCAGAATCCCCTACAAAGAGTTAGTTCTGGAGGACTTCAATATCGATGAGGTTTCAAAGAATTAGAATCATGTTGATATGCGTGATAAGGAGGGAATACCAAGCCTCGGTGAAGGTATTTCTCGGAATGAACAGAGAAAAACGAGATGACTCAAACGATGGAATGAACCCTCACCAAGCTGAGTGCTCAGATATCTATTGACAGAAGCGGTAGATGGTCCTTCATTCTAAAGTACTGAACCGCTGGGATTCTACTTTCCTGAAGTACAGAAAGCAAGAAGTCAAGTCAGCAGAGCTGTGGCACGATGACGTGTGTCAGTGCTTTCTATTTGAGCGCGGACAATCAGTCTAAACACGGATTTACAAGTGCAAAAAATGTGGGAGACAAGACTAATTAACACATTATAAAAACCAAAATGTTGGGGCGGTGAGTGACGAGCGAGAAAGCCTGTTGGAATTTCATATAAGCAGTAAATGCTAATTGTAAATAGGATCCATTCGCTCCTCTCATACTCACTGGTAGCCAAACGTTCTTACCGTCGTGCGATTGTTTTAATAAAGCCATGTTATGGATACCTGAAAACGAAGAGTAGATTCATATCAAATATTCATGAAATATTATATTCTGTCATTGTCAGCTATTAACATGAACATGTTGAAAAAACAGAGGATGGTTTGCCTTGGAATGAAAAGAATGATTCCGTTGCAAACCAGTAAGTATGTACAATAGACTACTAAGCTTATATAGTGACTAAAATTTCTCTAGAAAGTTCTCGAAGCTATGACGTCAGCTCGATACTCCAACACATGTATTGGTAGTGTACATCAATCGCTGCATTATCCACAGTTCATCATGACGCCGGTTCTGCCCATTGGCACCAGTGCAATCCAACTAGATCCATCTTTGATTATGTTTTGGCCTCAATATTCTTCCCGGCAGTATCATTCCGGCGTACTGATTTGATCCACTTTGTACAGGTTAACCGGAATGAGAAGAAACGGTAGACAAGTCACTACATTGGGATGATTGAATGCAAACCGAGAAATTTAGGTACAGAGCGATTAAAGGGGTCTGATTATTTCCAACCCCGCCCCCACCGGCTGCAGGAGAGCCCTCGTTGCGTAAGATGGCAGCATATGATATGATATGTGAATACCCAATGTGTAATGGCAGATCAACGTGAATGTTCAGTTCAGGCTTTAACAATGGTCAGCCGTGTCTACTATAAATGGCAACTGTGACTACTCTGGTTGAGCTCATGAATTGAGTCATCCACCCTTCCCTCTTCCTCTCCCTGCTTGTCTCTATCATCCGATACACACCTGCTGTGGGTCAAAGACATTCTGAGGAAACATATCATAGCCTCAATCACTTCATTCTGCCACAACGAGGATATCCTCAAGGAACAATGGTACACATCTCTTTTTATGCACTAGAAATTCAGCTTATGATCACATCGACGGTGACAGGATACTCGGAGCCAAGATCCAGAGGATTTCTATGTTAGACAGGACAGAATTGGTGCAACAACTGCCACCTTTCATCGGACTCTTCTCGGGCTAACTCAGCATCCTTTGCTCAGGAAAGGGGTCCTTTGGAGAGGTCTACAAGGGGTATTCTTGTCATCGGATTCCTCATCAACCAAACTCAACCTTGAAAATAGTTTTGACAAACGAACGCAGAAAACGGTGGCGATCAAAATCATCGACCTTGAGAGCGCCGAAGATGAGATTGAGGACATCCAGCAGGAGATACAAATCCTATCGCAGCTAGACTCACCTCATGTTACCAAGTTCGATGTCCTGATTATTTGACTCGCACAACTAATCGATTTATTGCAGATACCATGGCTCCTTCTTGAAGGGATCTCATCTATGGATTGTCATGGAGTGAGCCTTTTTTTATAGCCATGCATTACTGGAGCTCATATCTTCTTCAAGATACTGCTCTGGTGGTTCATGTTCTGATCTGGTAAGGTTCTTTGTGGCAGACTCGCTACATAGTCTTGATACTTTGCTATCTTTAGATGAAGCCTGGAGTCTTTCGGGAAGAGTATATCGCCATCATCGTCAAAGAATTGTTGAAAGGACTAGATTACTTGCACACAGAGGGGAAGCTGCATCGAGATATTAAAGGTGTGTTTCGTGTCCTCATCAGAATTCTTCTTATCAAAATTTTCCCTAATAGCCGCCAACATATTACTGTCAGCTGGTGGCGAGGTGAAATTGGCAGATTTTGGTGTCTCTGGACAACTTTCCGGTACACTTTCGGCGAAAAAGAACACGTTTGTTGGAACACCATATTGGATGTCACCTGAAGTCATTAAGCAAAGTGGTTATGACCACAAAGCTGACATCTGGAGCTTAGGAATTACAGCAATAGAATTGGCGAAGGGTGAACCTCCATATGCAGAACTCCACCCCATGAAGGTAAGATGTTTTGCATTTTTCTGAGTTTTTCACTGCAGAAATTGTGATTCAGGTACTATTCCTCATCCCCAAAAATCCGCCCCCAACTCTAGACGGCAACTTCTCCAAGTTATTCCGTGAATTCATTGCGTGTTGTCTACAAAGAGATCCTCGGGATGTATTTACTATTTCCTGGTATAGTTATAACCTTCGTTGACATGATGCATACAGCGCCCCACCGCTAGAGACTTATTGAAACATAAATTCTTGCGGACGGCGAGGAAGACAAGCTATCTGACGGAGCTCATAGATCGATACGAGCGATGGAAGGCAGAGGGGGGCGAGAAAATTGAAGAGGAAGAATCACGCCCTGACGTTGTAGAGATGTATGCGAGTCTTTTCTACTTCTGGTTTGCTGCTCATTCCTCCATCTCAACTTAGGAATGGGAGCGGTGAAGTTGACGACCTGTGGGACTTCGGGACGATTCGTCATGGAACTCGAACAGTAGGAAGAAGCTCGATCAAGCTTTCTGGACCGCTTCTCGCGCGAGAGAAGGACGATCTACCACATAACCGAGATTCTGACGGCTCAGATGAATCTGTCCAATTGAGACGAGGACATGCGTCTTCAACGTCGCCGTCTGCAAAGAGTGATCTCCCATCAACCCCTTCAGACCGTGAGAGCGTCCGGCTTGGTATCGGGTCGACTTCTTCGCCATCCAAGTGCTTTGAGCGAGATACCCTTAAGAACGCCCCTGCACGAAATGTTCCTGACAATCGTGGACAGCCCATTGCTACCGATTATGCTATACCCCAAAGAAGCCATAAATCCGGTCAAACGGAACTTGTGGATGACTATGAGGATTATGGTAATACTACCTACTCGACTAAGACAGGGGCTATGCGACAGAAAATGGCGGAGATGCATATTGAAGACGATATCAATGATACTGATACGACGATGCTGGACTCAGTGATTCTTCCTGCCATCGCTTCAGTGAGCACTTGTCATTCTCCCTCCAGCATATCTGATACAATGAGATAGCTATTCCCACGAGTCTCTTCCCAAGAAGCTAGAATTGCTCTCAGTGCTTTACAGCGTGCATTTACTGAAGCCGAGCGCATCATTCCAGGCGTCACCCTGGAGCTCGTCAACGAAATAGTTGACTCTGTTGAACACGTTGAGGATATTACTTAAATCAGACGATGAAGCGTAACTTTTTGCTGCTCTGGGCATATGTCAGAATTTGCATGAATTCCAGCTCTCATCTCCAGCTCTATCTATCACATAATACACGAACAAATTCTCTTGTTTTTTTATCAAACAGCATACCTGTCCCTTTATCTCATCAATTTCTGGTTTCATGAAATTGCTATCTGCCTGCCCCTCAGTTTTGTACATCAATTATTACTTGCCCGTCAGTATCCTAGTACTCGTATGGAATGCGCATTGATGATAATTTGATTAGCAATCGAATACACATCGTAACACCAAAAAATACGTTCTCAGCCATCAAATGACGGCTCAAGAAGCCGTCGTCGCTGACTGCTTTTTCTTGTCCTTTTTGCCACCGGTCTTTTTCTTGGAGCGAACAACCTTGATTGGCTCTGGTGTACTCGTCCGAGGTTCATCGGGTGTTTCGAATGGTGTAAATGACGACAAATGAGCAACTTTGGGTAGGCTTCCACTAGCAGTGAGAATAGCCAGGTCAGAACTTGCATTTGCAGCTATCACAGTTGATGGCGTGGCGTTTGAGGGCATTTCCCCATCTCTTTCAACGACAAAGATATCGGCTGATGAGAAGTCCTGCGCAGTGGCTCTAAGGACTGGCCTTCGACTTGATGTATCTGTGTCTAGAGTCGACGGCACTGTAAAGAAAAACATCAAAGGAATGACTAACCTAGTAATATTGATGGCATGTCCTCCAAGTGAACCACAGGAATATTATTTATATCTTCATCAGTCACTTTAGATGATGTGTCATCAAGAATATAGTATGGGTCATCTTTCAGTTGTTCTCTTCTCTCTGCCTTCTTCTGCGTATGGTATCGCCTTGAACATGAATAGCAGTCATGTCAAAGACTATACTCACCCGCTCACGCTCTTCCAGTGTTTCAACGTCAACGTCTGTATCGATGGGTGTAAGGATATCTCTGTCCTGGAGTAGATCTGCTTCTCTTAGTTTCTTTCTTGAGGACATTCTGGACTTGTTGCCGTTCACGTCCTTTTCTTTCTCTGTTCCCCTTTTACTTGTCTTCTTCTCTGAAGTCGTCTTTTCGGGGGAAAGTACAGGCTCCCTTGGAGGTGGTACTATCCATGCATCAAGGTCAAGGCCATCAGGAATAGGAACACTAGTCTGGGCGTGGGAAGCAACAGGGTTCAACTCATATGCTGAAAAGAGCGGTTGGATGAGGTAAAGACTTTTAGGAAAATTGATCTCCATTGGACTTGTTCCTTCACGGAAAGTGTTTGATAACGGTGTTGTAGGAATGGACGCTCTCGAGCGGTGACTATTGAGATCTGCAGATACGAAGCTACACAGCTGACGGATATTTGCAGCCTGTGTGGGTCAATATTTCAAGAATAGAAGTGAAGGTCTAATCACTTACTCTTTCCTGGACCTCGATATGAGGACTGGTAACAAGGGCATCCATTCGCTCCTGGATGCTTTTTACTGCGCTTTGCACAGTTGCTAGCTCATCCTCGTCCCAGCGCTGCGCTAACTCAGAGGCCCAAACCCCGAAAATCTTGATCGCGGCCTGGATATAGACTGATAAAGTGTCCTGAGTAAGGCGAATGATATCCGCCTGAAGGAGATGAAGTAATAATTGCTCAGGATCAGCCAACTCGCTAGTCAAGGTAGATGAGTGACAGCTCGATATTTATTTGGAATACTGACCGACAATATTCGCCACATATCCAGGCAGCTGCCCAGAGGATCTCAGGACAACTGCCTTCCTCTTCAACATTCTGAAGCACTGAGACATCAGTGAGTACCGAATGCATTAATTTGACTGCATAACGTCTTGCTGCACGGACGCGACCAACGACATCGACTAATTGGTCTCGAATGTCTCCACCAATATCTACATTTGCAACATGTGCCAAATCTACGAGAACTGAAAGATACCACTCAAAATTGGTGACATTTTCATATCTGGATTGTGAACAGACGGAGAGAATGCGCTGGGACAAGATCAAACGGTAGGATGGTGACTGAGAGGGAGAAGTAAGAGAATGAGAGGAATTTTGAGCGAGAGATTGCCTGGCTGACGGAAATGACGACGAATCTGGCAACAGGTGAGAGAGGAGCTGCTGCACGATAGACTGCAGATTGCTTCGGTTGACCTGATAACAAGTATGTAATTAATCATTGGAAATAGCATGGACTGTCCCCACCATTGCAGTAACCAAATCCAAGGCACGCATACAAATGCTGATATCTGAATCGTTCAGGCTTGCAAGTATCGTATCTTGATATTCGGCAAGGAGTTCAGGATGACTTGGAACAATTTTAGTCATGGCCAGTAACGCAATATACTTCACTAGCAAGATTTGAGAAAAGCGAGTATTCGATCCAAAGAAAAAAACCCACAATTCTGATCGCTGTCCTGAATAAAGGCAGCAAGTTTTGAAACACACAACTTGGCCAGAGAATCGCCTGAGGAACCCTGCAACATGCCTCCGATAATACATGTGTGGACACACTCATAAAGCAAAGAGATCGCAGGTGTAGTTGAAATGAGCTCTGTGATAGGCGGCTGTAATTTCTTCACGAGCCTCGGTTCATAGGGAGAAAGAGATCCAAACTAGTATCGAATTAATGCAAGCAGAGGTAGTCGGACAACTGCTCACTAATTTGACAATCTTGATGAGCATCCAGTTATTTGTCGAGCTGGTTAACAATTGAAAAAACTGGGGAGCTAACGTGAGATAGTCCTCGGGTCTTCGTCTCGCCAACTCGCACAGAACATTTACAGTAGCTGAAACAACGCCTAATAGAACTGAAGACCATGATAGTGCTGTCCAAAGACCTGGCCTACCTGGGTCTGGATCATCTAATTTCTCAAATAATCGCGGGTGGGCATGTAATCCTGCCTCAGGATGTTGTTCAAGAATTTTAAAAATACCCAGTACTGCCCTCTTGCGTATCTGAGCACGAGAATGGTTCAACATGGCCACTAGATCAGTTGCAAGATCACGGGCAAGGTCCGGTGTGAGGAACGCGGAAAGTCCGTTCAGAGTGATGGCCATGTCGGCAGGATTAGAACTAAGATCCTGAATCGGATAAATGGTTCAGCAAAGGTCAATACAAATGCGTTTTCTTGTGCTAGCCTTTTTCAAAAGATTTGTAGTGAGCATAAGTACGTCCGTATCCTCGTTAAAGGACTGCGCAGCAGCGAGATATCCAACGCTTTTCAAATGAATCCTTGAGGAAGACATGGCTTCTACTACGTGAAATGAAGCCCAGCTCATGTCATAACCTAGCATATCTAGCTGAATGAAAATGAATTGGCATGGGCACGACCATCAGATCAAACATACGTAGGTGAGTTTCATGACAGCCCCCGTCTTGAGCTCCATATCGTCACTTTTAATTTCCCGCCTAATCTCATCAACTGCTTGTGCTATAAATTTCGACTCGTTTTTTTTGTTGGCACGGAGCCCACGGATGAGGTCTTGAAGAGTACGCTCCCACATGTCTGCTTACAGCAAGATATCTGGATATGCCTTCGACAGATATCCCACTCTTAGGTCGTATCTAAGGTCCAAAAATCAGACTGAAGGGAGATGATGAACAGTGCTGCGTTTAGATGCAGTCATGAGAAGACTCAATCAAGGAGTTCGACAGACTCACGTGAGTATATCCAACTAGCTTATTCTTACTTATTCTTATTCTTATTTCTTCTTATATTTCATGGTCAAGCCAATGAACTGATTTTTAGTCGCATTTCCAGTTTCAGGATAACACCATAATTTTAGACAGCAGATCCGATTTACGCACCGTTGTCACGTATTTTGTGATGTTGCAAGATCGCTTTTTACTATGTCAGAGTCACTTCGCTTGCTCATAACGTCGTAACTCGGCAGATATTTCATCACCGAATACCAATCGCAATCTCACGGATAAATATACACTGACAGCCCGACATATATCTCGAACCGACAGCTGAAAGGTTCTTACAAGAGTGGTTGAAGAATGTGGAGAGGGAAGGTTATAATTGATTCTGATGAAAACTCGGGGTATCAATGTGGAGTAGTGTTCATCCTAGAAGGATAAGTTCCGGACGGCCGTCATTGGCGAGAAACTGCTGTTCTATCGACCAGGCACATACAAGTAATAATCCTCCTTACTTAAAACATACCCTTCCTCTGAGGCATGACGCCTTTGGGACTTATCTGTTGTCCTTGACCAGAACTACTGGTGCTCCCAGTACTGGTAGCCGCAAGTAGACTATCAGGCCTGTGAGTGGACCTAGGCGGCAATGTCGGATTCGTCTTGATTCTTAAATTTCCAATCGGATTTCCAATTCTACCAGTGTTACTTAAACCCTCTCGGTCACTCGAACTCCCTGCTGTTGAAGGTCTTCTTGTAGAACCGAAATGCCCTGAACTCGACTGACCGTTGACAGGTGACGATAGGAGAGCTGGAGAATCACGACCGCCCTTTGCGACGGGAGTTACTCTATCTGTTCGACTTCGGGATCGTGGTATTGCGGACGTGTTAAGGCTGAGCCCTTGTCCTGTATCAGGCAACGGTGTGGTGGGTATAGGCGATAGTATATTTGTGAGTCCTCCACCCGTAACTCCCGTAGGTGTACGGCTACGAGATGCCAATGCGGAAGATGATGGCTGTAGTGATTTCAACACCGAAGAGAACTTCATTTCTGGTGTCGATGGGGGCGGTGGAGTGAGGCTCTCCGAGGTCGCAGGCTCTTGGAAAGTAGATGGCGGTGCCGGTGAACGGCGGCGCGTTGGTACTGAGATTTTTGGCAGTGCTGCAGCTTGAACTGGTGAAAGTTCTGGACTAGTATTGTCGTCTGGCGATTGAGTAAATTGTGAGTTGGATCGTCCTTGTTCGAGCTGCTTGACTAGCATGGCCAAATTTCCTTGCTTGGAGATCCGATGCGCACTGAATGAGAAGTGCACACAACCATTTTCAGGTTCTTTGGGGTTTTCAATTAGCAGTTGATCGAGGAGATAAGTGAAATCAAAGCCATGTTCTCGTAGGAGCTAGAAAAGGAACGCTCGTCTAAATTGATGAATGAAACTGTAGAGATACTTGCTTTGTTACTCTGCAGGTGGGCAATGGCTATAGCTTCTTCAACGAGGGCAAATTCGACATCTTTGGTATATACTTGTTTCCTAAACATCTGGGCGAAAACTTTGATTTGTTCTTGAGCCCATACAACAAGAGCTTACCGACATGGTTAGATGTTAATGTCAAGTTGTTTCATTTAACTTACCACTTGTTGACTCGTTGTCCTTAAAACTGCTGAGATACCAATCGGCTGTGTGTTTGATGCCTGTGAACCAAACAACACTGAGATCACCCACGTATGAGCTGATGTCACCCTCAAAGCGAATCCTTCTCATCAGGCTCGTAATCACACCTGTGCGCATCTCCAGGTAAGCTTTACGGGCTGCAGCTGGAGCCTTTAAGCGTATAAGGAGGGTGATCAGCATAATGCAGGTTGTTTTCCTGTTGGAAGGCACCGAAAGGGATGAAAGGAGAGCAGCAGTTAACTGGTTAATCAAACTCGGGAGTTTGGCCTGCAAGGTAGGGGCTATTGATGCACGAGCCTGACCTGATGTAGGGGTAAATAGACAGATTATCCAGAATTCAGGAATGCACCTTGTTCAACAAGATCAACGGCCTTGGTCCACTCACGGAGAGCGATAGCGACAGTCAAATCATCAGACCATTCTCCTATCCATCGAGCATCTTGTTCAGCTTTTTCTTTAGAATGATCAGCCCCACTGGAGGCGAGAAAGTCGCCGCCTCTTTTTGCTAGATCCGACATCCACTCAGGCATTGGCATTGGGGGTACAGCGGAAGATATCTGGACTGGGCGTAAGGATGGGAGATGGGGGATGGAAGATGACAGACATCACCGCCCTGCCACATGCTCTTCCGTCGTTCGTGTTCGCCTTCGCGTTCCTTGCGCTTCTTGGTAGCGAGATCGTCTGCAACCTGTCTGAACTGAGCAAGGAGAGCTTTCTTGTCTGAAGGTGAGTCAGATCTGTAGACATGAGTCTCCTTGCCATAGCGGATCTTGAATACATTTGTCATGTCTGGTGCAAGTTAGAGTTAATATTAGGGAGATGAATGCACTTACTAGAAGAATCCTTGATGTCAAGCACGAGAATGTCATTGGGAGCCCAGCAGTTCTCAGCCACAAGTTTGCCTTGATTCGATCGATCACCAGAACCGCCTGCGTTTCTCCTTCTCCTACAAGCGACTAGGATGGCATCATCAAGAATCACGAATTTTACCTTGCCAATGATCTTGTATGTGGCGGTGTTGAGGGCATAAAGGCCGTCCATCTCGCCGATGACATGACGTCCTGGTGTGGTGGGAACCAACTTTGCTGCACCTTCGATTGAAGCATGAAGAGATTGCATCTGATTTAAATAGAGAACACGGAGATCAGCTACAGAGGAACGTTTGTATGTGGACAGGGCTGCTGTGCCCGAGGAGGTAGGATCGGGGATGTGGAGGATAGAGGGCATGGACTTGTAGTCTGAAAGCAGGTCCTTGAGTTCGAGCATCTCATTTTCAAAGGCAGAAATTTCCTTTGATATGAGAACAAACTCGGCATAGCTGGAGCGTGCGTCAGAAAAGGGTCAACAAGAGAAGAGGCGAGGCGTACTTTTTGAAAACAGAGCGCTGGAGATCGGATGCAGTGTCGTCCTTAGCTGCACGAAGAGACGACTGAAGCGACTTAAGTTCTGCCTCGGTGGAGTTTGCGAGCTTGAGCTTGATGACTGGGGAACTTTCAGCAAGTGGGCGGCGGTGTCGGCAGAGAACCTACAGGCATCGGGGTCAAAGTCCTCGGCAGAGAAAAGCATCTTGTCGTCGAGGGGAATGTCAGCATAGCGCATCGACATGCGCTTCCTTAGCTTTTCGTCTACTCTGGGCACCCGGGCATGGATTTTGCTTGGCGAGCGCGCTAGCCTGCGTGTGGCGTCGGACGGGCGGCGCGTGCGGAGAGAGTCCATGGTCGATGACGTAATACAAGCCCATTGATGACAAATCATGATTGATAACATAAGCAATACTTTCTATCCCTCCCTTGGTTCTTGTCTCTTGCCACCATGGAGGACCCTGTCTCGCGCCAGCTCTGGCTGCCCGACGCTAGTCCCTCTTCCGACCATGATGACTTTTTTCCTGCTGCCCAGGACCTCCCACAGTCCCCTCCGTCCGCTTCTACCCCGCCCATCCCTGCCTCTCTGCCCACGGGCCCCATCCTTGACCACTCTCATCTTCGCCCTGGGAAACAGGCTGCCCTCCTTTCCCATGAACGAACCTTGGAGCTTTACCGTGCGAATGCAAAAAAAACCCAGGATCCAGATCTTCAGTTCGAGTTTGCTGTCTTCATGATCGATGCCTCAAAGTCCTTCCCAATTCCCCCCAATACCCCAGGTAATCTTCTACAGGTAGAAAAGTCTCTTGAGAAGCGCGACGATCTTGTTCGCGAAGCATCCTCTCTCCTCAAACGTCTGGCAGATAGGGGTCATCCAGCAAGCCAGTATTTTCTCGCAGACTGCTACGCTAACGGCATCGGTACTGTAAAAGGCAAACAGGACTTTGATCGCGCATATCCTCTCTTTGTACTTGCCGCTAAACATGGTCATCCCGATGCTGCTTATCGCGCTGGCACCTGCTGCGAAAATGGTTGGGGCTGCCGCAGAGAGTCAGCCAAGGCCATTCAATTTTTCCGTAAAGCGGCGGCTGCCCTTCACCCCGGTGCTATGTATCGTCTCGGCATAGCCGAACTCAACGGTGAACTTGGCCTTTCTAAGAGTCCAAAGGAAGGCGTCAAATGGCTCAAGCGAAGTGCCGAGCATGCAACTGCGGAGTTTCCTCATGCCCTCCATGAGTTGGCCCTGCTTCACGAACGCGGCATCGAAAACGTTGTGTTCGTCGACTATGAATATTCCACAGAGCTTCTAGCTCAGGCTGCGGAGCTTGGTTATGCTCCAAGCGCATACAGGCTCGGTGAATGTTATGAATATGGAAAGATGGGCTGCCCCCAAGATCCTGCCTTGTCAATCCATTATTATGTGTGTTGTCTCTTGTCCACTTCCTCTTTCTCACACAAATACTCTTCCTATTGATAGAACATTGCTGCGCAGCAGAATCATCGTGATGCCTGTTTCGCGCTCACTGCCTGGTATCTCGTGGGCTCTCCTGGTGTCCTTCCCCAGTCTGATACGGAAGCCTTCCTCTGGGCTCAGAAAGCCGCAGAAGCTGGCCTCGCCAAAGCTATGTACGCTTGCGGATATTTCCTGGAGGTCGGCATTGGGACTTCAGCTAATGTGCAAGAGTGCGTCTAGTTTGACTACTTGATTTTTCTCTCACCATCTTTCAGAGCTATGTTGTATTATAAACGTGCTGCAGACAAGGGTGACAAACGTGCTACTCAACGGTTGAAGAACTCGCAGAATGGACCAATGCATCAGCCAGGTGGGCCAGGCTCCGTCCTGCACCGTGAGCAAGGCGACTCGGATGCAGGAAAGATTTTAAAGGACAAAGAATGTGTCATCATGTAAACGGTAACCTTTAAGCGGTGCATATTGTCGAAAACTCAAGACTCCGAAGTTTATTTGCATAGTTTTTTTTTTTGGCTTGAACTGTTTTTCTCTTTCTATGTTTTGGTATATTATTTATCATCACCATACCGTCCTCATCTGTATCTTTATTTCATCATCCTCGCAGACTATACCTCTATTCTCACATAGACACCTCCGAGTAGCAGCATCATTCACGCCATAAACTCGGCATAACCCCTTGCAACTACGTGTATCGCACATTTGGTTAATTTGTCAGACAGGACAGTATTTTCTTTACCTGTCGTTATTTATGCGACCTTATCATGCATCTGTCAATTCCTGTAAGTTGAACAGTCTTATACGCCTGATGCACAATCTTCCAATAAGGCTCTTCCTCCCGCTGCTCGCCTTTGGCTGAAGCGCCTCCCTTGCTTTTCGGTGGAGATGGTAAATCACCTATGCAATTCCTCCTATGGCACTAGGTTCATTGCGGCCTTTAACAGGTCGACCCATTTCAAACCGTTCAGGTTGTGTTGCAGAAGGGAAGAAAATAGAACGGTAGTTATTTGGGAGATCGTTCAGGTAAAGTTTTGAGGCATGTGTATATGTGCATGAGCACCAGGGTGCATCTAGTTGACACGTGAGGTATCAGAGGAAGTTGAGTTTTGAGATCATACCGGTCTCGAACAAAATCCACTGAGGAAGGATCAATAGTGCTGCCTCTAAGTTTGAGGGCGTCCTTGGCGAACATCCGTGCAGACTAAGGTTGATCCTATTTAACCTGGTTGTAACAGTTGTAATTCATTAGCCAATTACCTGATGTGAAATCCCATGTTCATCTACGATAAATTGGTCAATCTTATGGTCATTTTACCCACGATAAAGGACACCAACATAGTCTTGTGCTTCCTCCATTGAACTATGAACAACACCTCCCATACCTCCAACATCTCTCCCACCCTGAGTTCCGAACCCTTCTTCCACCAAGATCTGGACAAATCCTGATGTGCTGCACGGGAATGCAAGAACATCGGTAGATGATACTTCTTTACTAACGATAATTGCATTCAGAAATATTTTTTCTGAATGTCGATAGGCGCGGAGCGTGTCCGGTCGTAGTCTAGATCATGATGTCAACCTGCGATGTTGAATAGATAATCAGATATCTCAGCGAATCTCACAGGTAGGGGAAGAGTAGCTGCATTAGGTGAACTGGGTTTAGGTGTGTGCGGTGAAGGTACGATCTTCGAGGGCCGGAGATACCCCTCGGTCCATCTTCGTCATATTTATCAAAATCCGTTGTACGAGTAGGGTGACACCCTACAGTGGCATAGAAATCTATACAGCTTCAGTTTATGAGAAGGCTCCTGTAGTACTGACTGTGTTCCTTTGCAAGCCGGACCGCGCTTTTCGATTCGCGGAGACTTGTACCAGTGATGATGAGGGAATTGACCCCGGCAGCTTGACAGCGTTTTGTCATCTCTTCAAGATCATCTGCAAGATTTTGTTTGTTTTATCACAGAAAGTGATGAAGGTGCAAACTTTGATGTTTAACTTTCCCGTGGTATATTCCTCGGAAGACGGGACCAGTCAGGTTTACTGCGAGTTTGGCCGTGAATTGTCGGAGACTATGTTGGAGAAGGACATACCGGCGATGTCTAGAGGAAGGAATCAACTCAAGAAGTCAACATAGAAGCGTGCCTCCTACCAATAAATCGCAAGCGAGAGAGATCGGATTACTGACGCTTGTATTCGCAACGACAGTGACTGGCATGTTGGGTACACTACAAAAGAGATATTTCTCAGAATTAATAAGTCTCTCGCAAATACCCGACGTCACCTACGCCGTTGCTGGATTGTTATACTGGTTCGGTGACATCACCGGCCGGTCGGAACTTCTTTACTTCACACCTCTCAGGCCATGGAACGCGCCAAACAATTTGTTGGACATTTCAAATCTCATGGGCTAGCTGCTCTTGAACGCAAAAATTCAGACGACGTGGTTATTACTATGGCGATTCGTTCACCTCTCTGTAAAGCGAAGAAGGGAGGATTCAGGGATGCAAGGTGCATGATGCCTGCCTGAGCCAGGGCCTGGCTGTATCTGACTCATGATGCAGAACAGATGAACTCTTACTAGAAATTTATAAGGTCTGAATTTCAAAGTCCATGAGATTTGCTGGTCTAAGATCTGAGGCATATAATGATCAGCATTCTATTACCCAGTCAAAAGTTGACCCCAGACTCATCGGTGACATTTGTGTTGGCACTGTGCTCACACCTGATGCCATGTATGCTGCTCGTTCCGCAGCTCTTGCAGCTGGATTCCCGGAAACTACTCCTGTCCAGGTAGTGAACAGATTTTGTTCCAGTGGTCTCATGGCAGTTAGCATTGTCGCTAACCAGATACGAAGTGGGGCTATCGAAGTAGGGCTGGCTGTTGGTGTTGAGAGCATGTCTGAAAAGTTTGATCCATCTTGATGCTAACCAGGTAGGATGCTAACATCGGTTCTATAGCCCCGACAATGGTGGTCCGGGACAAAGTGAATTGATCTCCTGTAACAAGGCTTCTCGTGATTGCAAAGAACGTATGGGGTGGACCAGTGAAAACGTTGCCGTCGAATTTACCGTCACTCGCGAGGAGCAAGACGCCTTTGCGGCGATGTCTTTCCAAAAAGCGGAATGTGCTCAAAAGGCAGGATATTTCAGAAAGGAAATTGTACCATTTACTGTATTCCAAGAAGATCCCAAGTCTGGAGAAAAACATCAGGTTGTTGTAAGTGAGGATGATGGTATCAGATACGGTACAACGAAAGAAGGGTTGGCGAAGATCCGACCTGCGTTTCCGCAATGGGGAAATTCGACCACGACCGGTGGAAACGCTAGTCAAATCACAGACGGTGCTGCTGCTGTGTTATTGATGACGAGGAGAAAGGCTGAAGAACTTGGGTTGGGCATCTTGGCCAAGTATATCATCACCACAGTCACTGGTGTGGCACCGCGTATCATGGGCATCGGTCCTGTATATGCGATCCCGAAAGCACTTTCGCTTGCCGGTATAACGATTGATGATGTAGACCTGTTTGAAGTAGGTTGAATCTATTTTTATCCATACCTGTGCTCATATTCTACTACAATCTACTAGATCAATGAGGCGTTTGCTTCGCAATGCGTTTATTCTGTCAAAGCTTTGAATCTTCCGGCGTGAGTCTTTTAAATTCGATGAATCAAATGATCGAGCACTGATGGACTACCAGAGAGAAGGTATGGCCCTTTGACTTAACCAGATGATTCCTCACATCCACCAATCAACAGGTAAATGTCAATGGAGGTGCCATCGCCTTCGGTCATCCATTAGATAAGTCTGATTGATGGATGTCTTCGCGACAGTTGACTAATTTTCTTTGCTACGTGCAACTGGGGCGCGCCAGATTGCGACAGGTCTCAATGAGTTACATCGGAGGAAGGGCAAGGTATATCGATATCCGGCACAGCACACCCTATATTGATTAGTAATATTAGGTGCTTGTAACTTCCATGTGCATTGGCACCGGAATGGGTGCTGCCGGTGTGTTCTTAAGGGAACTATATGAGTAGAACTGGTCAAGCATTTAGTGATAGTCGAATTGGGTGTTAGATGTTTTGATCCCATAGGTTGCGTTCCTGTACAAAGGCATTGACAGTCCCATAGTCTATCAGAATAATCATTATGTTCCACTACACATCTCGGCCATTGTACTCCATGATAATTGTAACCTCCTTTAGTTATATGGAACGATCCTACCGTCAGGGGCTTTCACAGCATCTTCAACTGGGATGCTCTGGCGGCTCTTGAGCTCACGCTTGTTGTATGGAACAATTTTGCCATCAGGAGCCTTGACTGCATCCTCGACAGGAATGTTCTGGCGCTTCTCCCGTTTGTTGTAGGGAACAATTTTCTCGTCTGGAGCCTCAACAGCATCTTCAACGGGAATGTTCTGGCGTTTATTGTAAGGAACAATTCTACCATCGGGCGCCTTTACTGCATCCTCAACAGGGATATTCTGCCGAACCTCGAGCTCTCGTTTGTTGTAGGGAACAATTTTGCCGTCAGGGGCTTTCACGGCAGCCTCGACAGGAATATTTTGACGCTTATTGTAGGGAATGATTTTTCCGTCCATAGCCTTGACGGCATCCTCGACAGGAGTGTTCTGTCGAGACCCAAGCTCTCGCTTGTTATATGGCACGATTTTACCATTAGGTGCTTTGACCGCATCCTCTACCGGTATGTTTTGGCGTTCAATGAGTTGTCGCTTGTCATAGGGTACAACGTTTCCGTCAGGGGATTTGACAGCGTCTTCGACAGGAATGCTCCTTCTCCGGACATAAACACTGAGTGGCATGAAAGGGGTAGATCTGCGTTGTTGCAAAGCACGCTAGAATAATGTTCAGAAATCCCTGTTTCAAGAGATAGATGAAAGTGATCCACCGTAATAGGCATCGGGATTTCTAGAGGAGCTCCCATGGCCTGGATTGCAAGTAGAGCGAGAAAAGCAGAGATGATGGAGAAGGAGCGCATGATTTCCGAAAAAATGGCAATTTGGATCGACCAAAAATTAGAAGTAAGAACGCGCCTGCGGTCTCAAGAAAGAAGAGGGATTCTGAAAATGGGTCAGCTTCATCTCGAGTATGATGCAC